>Ga0210059_1010548_pt1 | contig 14234 bp, 6 predicted proteins | sample Ectturendosymbi2_FD_188042 | JGI IMG/M metagenome (GOLD analysis project Ga0210059, IMG submission 188042) | Ecteinascidia turbinata endosymbiont from Florida, USA - Sample 2 (SPAdes) (version 2) | ecosystem: Host-associated > Tunicates > Ascidians > Unclassified | place: Key West, Florida... | reverse complement strand
AAATCGGCGGTAAAACAGACACTTCCTACTTTTTTTCTTTGCTTTTCTTCAGGCTTACGTGTTACTTTTACAGGTTGGTGTTAGGTTTCCATGAGGTTAGGGCTATGGTTAGGGTTAGGCTTAGGGCTTATCTTTGATGTTTAGTTCGTTTCTACCAAGGCTACTACATTCTCGTTGTGCGTTACTGTTATGTCACAGGTGGCGTATGAATAAGTTTTCAAATTTCAAGATCCACAGGCATATCTAGAGCCACTGCCATAAAATTTTGCTATGCTTATGTTTTGGTTCAAGCCAAATAGGCCTATCATTCATAAGGTTTTAGTTTGTGTCCAAAAGGAAGTTGCTATGGATACGCCTGGCCTGATGCAATTCAAATAAGGTAGTGTTTATTTTACTGCCAAGATTCTGACGGAAACAGATTGGCTGGGGCTATTGTGCTGCTAGTCGAACATTCGATCTCATGGCATGACGCAATTCGAATAAAAAGGCCTGTTGGTCATGCACTCGGCATACTGCTCGTAGCATAGTGGTTGTGCTTCACATCTGGTATGCCAGTTTTTTGCTCAATATGCAGATGAGAGTGCCAGTAACAAGTAAGCAGATGGTACAAATAACATAAAAACCATGAAAAAATTATTGATTTTAATTGATAACATGAGTGAAATGTCAAAATTATTTGTTTCCAGCTTTTTTGAAGTAAAAATTATGATAATTACTCATCCAATTTACTATAATTTACAGCTTGGTGACTTATTAGTAGATACAGTATACTGTTCACATAGATCTGTATGACGTCACACAAGCACCAAATCTTCATCTGCTTTTTAGCACCAAATGCACACATGGACTGTCTCTTATAAATCTAAAAAAATGGAGAAAGGAAAAAGGTGCATTCATAGAAGTTGGCAAGCTATTAGAAGATAGTTTCAGGAGCAAGCACATGAAAATCCGGAGCTCTAGGAGCAAGTTTGAGCACTGTAGCAATGTTTGTGTTGGCAAACGGGGATTTTGCTTTTTTTTGGCCAACACTGTGAACACATAGTTGGTGCAAGAAACCACGTGGTAAACAGTCAGGTTTCATTCAATCTGCTTGAAATTTGGTAGAAGCATTCGAGGAAGACTAAGGAATATAAGTATTATTTTTAAAAAATTATTTTTTCTTTTTTTCAATAAAAGGTGTTTGTTTATTGAATTTCCGCATTATAGTGGTCTGACCCTATGTAAGATCCTTCTACCATAGCAAAAACCTAAACTGGGCTGCACAAAACCTTTGACTGGGCTGCTTGCGGGCTGTGGGTTGGACACAGCTGGTCTAAGATAAGATTGTCTACAGACAGAAACAATTGCCCTAAGTAAAATGCATTGATTAATCAAGATACTAATTGTTGATGTGGAGGTTGTCTTACACTATGCAGAGTAACTATATGCTATAAATGATGGTTTATAGTAATATAGTGATCTAGCATTTGTGGTTGGAAAGTTATGGCCAAAATATTGATAATTAATTAATTAGGTGATTGATTAATTTGATGTTTTTAGGGATTAATTAATTTTGAAGTATGAATATTATAATCGTACATCGGTGCCGAATGTGTTGAAAGGCCCATGCTTATTTTTGAAGGTCCAATTTCAAACTTATGTTGTATTCAGTTACCTGTTATATAACAATGCTGTGTGAATGTCATAACCTGTATAATGACCAAAGCAATGCTTTCTAAATGTCAAACAATAAATGTTCCCATAGTTGTTACAGTAGCTGATGTCTTAGCCCACTCAAACAATACATGATGATAGCTCTTGCATACCACATGGCTCACAACAGCGAGCATTGTGCATCCCAATAAAATGTGATAAATGGCCCACAATTATGCCGAAGCCCACAGTTTGCTGACCATTAATATAATGTATTTTATTATAGATGACCTTATTATTGAAAACACATTTAAAAGAAAAATCATAGTTTTTTAGGTCATCGACTGAATTTTTTGTTAAATGACTGAAAATATGTCAATTTGGTCATAATGTCTGAAAATATAGACTAGTCAATACTGTTATGGCAAGTCTTAGTGCAGTTACAGGACAAATGGCTATGGCTGAAATGTCTCAGCAAAAGAACAAGCATCAGTGGGCAAACATTTTCTGTAACAAACTATGTAGTTTGCTTAATGAAAAACTTAGCTTGAGATGGATAAGCCACAGCAGTGTATTAAGTTAAGTTTTATAACTGTGACAAGTTCAAGAAAAAACGTTCCTACTAGTTTTGGCTCAATGTTTAGCAGCCAAAATACTGAAAGTTTAAGAAACATTTTTTGCAGATTATGTTGCAAGGTTCCAATCATGCTCAAAGCTGAACACAAGTATCCTAAAGAAAAAAATGAGTGATCACAAAGGTGGCTTAGACTGGCATGATAGCTAAGCCATAGCTGTTTAAATCTTTGACATCTGTGATGTTTTAGCAATCCTAACTGTTTTACTGGTCTTTTATTAGTTTCAAAGTTACCTTAAAATTGATGCTGAGGTTATTTCATATTGATTTCTTGGCTGATGCAATCCTTCGGATTTTGCATTAATGTGCCACACCAGTGTGCAACCTTTGTAATCATACCATGTGCTTCATTTGTTGGTAGAGTGCTATATTTATCAAATTTATTGAAATATAATGTAGCAATGCAAGCTTTGCAATTCAAAGACCTTTTTGTGCTGGTGATAAGACTGTATTGTACAATAATGGGTTGAAGTTATGTAATTAATAGCTCTGGAAATTTTCATTAACATGTTTGGCACCAGCATGTGAGAATTTTTGTGCATTTACGCCATCGCTTCAGTGTTGGCCCACAAAAATTCTTGTGCCCACTTTCGCACTTACACAACCATAGTGAAAACACGATGGTGCCCAACAGTTGGCTTGTGCTGAACCGCCTAGTGCCAAAGGTGTTAAATAACTGTTATGTTACCCTTTGCTCCAGTAATTGGATGCTGCAGAACTTTGGGATTTGTCTGTATACCATTTGTTTAATAGCTGTATCCTAGATTGTGTTACTTTTCACTTTGATTGTTGGGTGGTATGGTGTTTAATTTAAACTGTGGAATATTCTACCCACTTGCCTTGAATAGATGTTGGTAATATACTTGTCAAATTTGTAACATGGAAACTTTTGTATGTTAATATGTTTTATGTTCAAACTCTAAGATGTTTTGTTTTGCATAATCAAGATTGCTTGGCAATTGGTGCAAATGGGAGACAGGTAATATTTCTGCCTTCATGAATAGAATGGCTAACATCATTTTCTGTAACTTTGTCATTTTCCTTTCATAGCAGAGGGCAGAAAAGTTAGAATAAGTTTTAATAGTTCATTATGAAAGAATATAAAATAACTCTAGAAGATCAGCTATGTCCAACCCGCGGGCCGCGTGGCCCAATAGAGGGTTTTGTGCAGCCCAGTTTAGGTTTTGGCTGTAGTAAAAGTATCCCACACACTGACAACCTGTCCTTGTTTTGATAATCTTGAATTTGACATTTTTCATGCAGGTAGTCCTCAGAACCACTTTATCACGTCTGTTACCTCTGCAGTTAGGTTCGCACACTTTCTGTACACTAGTTTAGGCTAAATTTAGTTTGCTAAGATCAAAGTAAGCCATTCAATGTGCGGCCCTCAATAATATGTCATTCAATGTGCGGCCCTCAATAATATGTCATTCAATGTGCGGCCCTCAATAATATGTCATTCAATGTGCGGCCCTCAATAATATGTCATTCAGTGTGCGGCCCTCAATAATATGTCATTCAATGTGTGGCCCTGGTTAAGATAGTGACACACTTTTTGGCCCACTAAGCCATTTGGGTTGGACATAGCTGCTCTTGATAGTGGATACTGAGTGTTCAAAACGGATATGAAATATTCTGTGAACGTTATGAGCAGTTTTAATTTTTAAAAGTCTTTGTCTAAGAATGATTGTCTTTAATGTGAAAAAATGAGTTGCTTGCTCAGTTAAATAATAAATTGAAATTGTACACATTATGTTAACAAAACTACTTTTGTGAAACATTCCAACACTTCTTTGTAAAGATTAACAGAATGGCTGTAAATGTGGTTTTAGAACGTTTTCCATGCCTATTAAATCTTGTAATAAAAGTTGTTAATTTTACAACAGTGAAAGCAGTGTTTTTAACTATGTTGTAAGTCCAGAAAAATAAAGATTGGTATTTGGTTTTGAGGAACTTCTTCACTCAAAGAATTTCACCTGCAGCAGGCAACATAAATAAGGTAAGAATTCTGGTTCTGGATCATTTATCGTATGAACCAACTTGTATTGAGTGGAAATTTGTTGTATTAAGCTACATCCACTCTGTTTTCATCAAGCATTCTGCATACTATTTAACAAACTTTGATTATTGTGGCTTAGTTTTCAGAGGGATTAAAATGAAGTGGGTGACCACAACTCAGTATGCCATAACTTATGTAGTAGGATAAAAGATAATAACTTTCTTGGGTGATGTTACTGGTCAAAGTTTTATTAGGCAAGATCAATTACTCCTGCATTGGTGTTTCCTCTCATAGAGCAAAGTTATACTTTGTACGAAATGGTTAGTGTTGCAAAAGAGAAACTGCTGTATGATTATATGTACCTGCTGCTGAAGTGATTCTGTTTCAAGTTGTTTACAACAACTGTTTTCAAACACGTTGGTTCTATTGTCTCTGCTGTTTGTATAAAATCTCGCTTGCAATCTAAACTGTACACTATGTTGTGTTACCTTCAGGCAAGAAATGTCAGACAGAACATTTAATAATGATTATTTCTGTGAGTGTTGACCTGTGATTTGTATCTTTTTTAATACAGAATATGCTGATTTTTGTCTGCAACAAAACTACAAAAAGACATGTAATCTTCAAAAACGTTTTCCAACCAAAATTATAGTATTTTTCCTTGGTGGAAAAAGGAAAAACTGTTGTGCTTAAGTCAGCAGTATTTTTGTAACATACGCAATGTACGAATTCATTCTTTGCAACTGCCATAGACTAAATTTAAACTCAGTGCACCTTTGCCATTTATTATATGTTAGGCTGGTAAAGTATCTTTTCCGAAACCAGATGAGTTTTCTTGCTGGTTTTCTGCAAATTTTGGAGACCTTTAGTGTCTGGAGTGTGTGAGGTTACAGTCGCGTGTGAAGCATGACTTGCAAAATTTGCTTGAAGTTACTAATCAGTTGCACCTGGAAAGTAAATGACAAATATTACATGTAGTATGTAAACTTTCAAATGTCATTAACAGAATGGTTAAAATATGCATTTTGCACAGACGTTTTGTTGGTACTATTTTCACCACAGTGTTGAAGCTCTTTGATTTAAAATGCAGTAAAATCACCAGTTTTGATTAAATCTTTTCATGGGAATGTACATCGTGGTTACACATCAACGTGGTATGCCTCACTTAACACGTTTCTTCTATCTGATAAAGGCAGAGTGTTTTTAACATTACTGTTTTATTTTTATTTCAACTACATACGAAAATACATTCTTTTCACTTCGTTTTTTTCCATGTCAGGCAGCAGGCCAAAACTTCAGAGGTTTAATTGTAAAACAATGGAACCAACGTGTTTGAAAACAGCTGTAGTAAACAACTTTGAAACAGAATCACTTCAGCAGCAGGTACATATTATCATGCGTTTAATTGTGCACGGATATGACTGTTTGAACTCATGTGAATAAAAGGGGCACTGTAGTAGATGCCGTTCATTAGGCAGCTTGAAGCTGCTTTATTTTTATTTGAATTTCATACAAAACTACTTTATTTTGATTTAATAGCTTTTTTCCACTTCAGACCAAAACTTTCAGAAGTTGAGGCGTTTCTGTGTGCGCGTGATTGTTTAAAGTCTTAATAGCAAGGGCATTGCAGCAGCAGCTGTTCACCAGGCAGCTTCGTCAATGTATTATTTGCAGTTTAGTCCAAATAGTTATATTTGCATTGGTGTCAGGATTGATGTGTATCGTCTGATGATCCAACAACCTTAATTTTTGTTTGTACATCATAAAAAAGCCGATGGATGCCTTCCGCATTATAATTTTTTTTCTGGATGATTGCAAGAAGTTACATCATTGGTATGAATGGTTGCATGTATCACATTAATTTCCTTTCGTTTCATTCAACTTAGCATAGCCAATGGCATCCTGTTAAGTTAACACGCCATTGACACATCCATTTCGTCAGAATCTGAGTTTGGATTCCTGTGGCAACGAGTGCCGTTTTACCAAACTCTCTTGTAAACTGTATAGAGATGACACTTCAGACAGTCGAAAGAGCTGTGCATTTTCTAGCCATTTTCACTCGAAGAATCTGCTTGTTTATTGCTTTTTCCGAAAAAATCACAGCCGTGTACTACTTAGAGCCATCCTGTGTGCATTTCCTGCCATCCCATTGTATGCGGGCAATGTGTAATTATGTTCTTATATTGAAGTGCGAGCTGACGTACATCAGATGGTCGGGGTAAATCATCACACATCTGCTGCGACATGTAACTTGCTAGCAGTTGATTGTTTCGGTACGGTGTTCATTGCTTGCGCAAGATTGGGGCATTTTTCCGGTGAATGCGCTTTATCCTAGGTAGGGTTGGAAACTTGGCTTTTTCGCGGCTAAACTGTAAAAATTTGAAGGAGTTTGTCCACAAGTATCTTGTTAGGCCTTTTGGCCTTGTTAGAGTCTCATTGAAAATTTGGTCGAATTTGCATGTGATACCACATTCCGAAAACTCAACACTCAAAATGTCTCCATGTGCACTCTCACAAGCGCGCTTCCCTTCGTTTCCACGATTCTTGATTTTTTGGAATATTCACGCAACGGTCGTAGGGTGACGCGCGATGTTGATTTTGTAATGAAGTGCGACAGTCAAGATATTCGCTGAGTATTGTGTCAATTGTGGAAGAAAAGCCAAATTCCTGGCGGTGTGTGGCACGCAAAACTCGTCGTTCGGCAAAGTTTCAATGATATCTGTTGGTATGCTATCGCTAACTTTTATTTCCAGCTGAAGTCATCGCATACAGATTCCTTTTAAGACCTTACCCGCTGTCCGACCACTGCTCTAAAGGAATTTGCTATTCAGGAGCTTTAATGCTGAGAACTGAAATTTTGACGAAATCCTGATGAAAATTTTGTTCTGGTTAAGCCACAACCCTGTTGGAATGCTGGGAAAATGTGCTGGAATCATCGTTACACTCAAATGCAACTGTTAAGTGAACATCGTAACCATGTGGTTCATTGTGATATGCAAGACTCTGTCTAGCTCTAGTAGATGCTGTTATACAATCACAACCGGTATTTATCATTTACGTAAATATTGCCTTCCATTCGGAAAAAAGAAGAAATTGAAGCTTTCAGTTGAATTAGATAAACAGTCTTTCAGGTACGGCATTACAGGAAGCTTTTCATTTTCAAGGTTTTGGACTAGTTTTTTGCAAGAAAGTTATTATTTATTTCCTATCGATTTTCAACCCAGTTCACAAAAATCATTTTTTGTTTAGCATAACGTTAAGTTGGCCACTGGACTATACACTCGTGGCTGCTGCATCTAACTGGTTAACCACTCCACTCCGAAGCTTGCGGTTTCCACGCGACCTGTGCAGTTTCGCGGTCTGACAGTGTTGCACGCGTGGGCAGATTAGGTCGCTTTCTTGGAGGCCTTCGTTGCGGCCGACCGTGAGGCAACCGTAACATGCACAGGCGCGGAGCGCCGGCGTTCGACGCGCTCCCGCATCTCTGGCCGGGAGTGCAGCACTCCCGCCAATTTTTCATTTTTTTATTGAGCAATGCTTTGTTGATACTTCTCGTATTTGGCACTGTGGGCAATGAACTCCCCTCAATGGGTCCAGTGTTGTGCTTTGCTGAGGAACTTGCAGTTAATCTCATCTTATTCAATTTCTGTATAGATTAGATCTTGGCATTTGCCAAACTGAACGCTTGTTGATACTGCCCAAATAGCCTGAATAACATTACCTCAGTGAGTTTTTAAGTGTGTTCAATTTGTGTTAAAACCCTTAGTGTTTATTTTTTCTCAAAAGCGTCTTTTCTTGAAGTTGATGCTATGAGTCCTTACTGATCACAAGTGTGCATTGCTAATTAATATCGTCTATTGCTTGAAATCGTGTCATGAATTTCTTTTGTATTATTACATTCTTTGTTAACAAGTACAAAGGCAATATTCTGAAATGTACATTGCAACGTTTTCGGATAGATACGGAATGGAAGACTAAAAAATTGCAGCGCAGCTTGAAGCAGTTCTAAGCTGTACTACAGAGCAAAGCACCACATCCGCTGTATGTGACTTTTACAAAGGCGATGTAGCGAACAAAACTTACACAGCAAAATCTAGCAATTTTGTGCAAGCAATGATTCAAACCAGGGTCTCAAACTCAAATTGCTCCGAGGACCAAATGAGGACTTATGAAGTAACCCGAGGGCCGCATTATGACGTTGACGCAACAATGGCAGTACTGAACCTTACTAGAACCAGGTTTCGCATTTCATTTCCTGCGGAAAGATCGTGAGTTGTAGACAAATCATTTCTAGTGGTCTCTACGTCATTTGAAAGGAACTTCTTCATTCGCTAGCCAGCCACTTTTAAACACCGGTGAATAAACTGAACTTTAGTGTTGATTATTTCAAAATTCCCTAAAAGCATCGCGGGTCGCGTGTTTGAGACCCCTGATTTAAATAGTCCAATTCCCAACGCTCTTTTAAAACTGAATGCGGAAAACCTAACTTTAGCTAATTTGTTTCCGAATGTAACGTGTTGCCTGCGCATGTATCTCGCATTGCCCTGTCCTACCTGCAGGGGCGTAACAAGGTTAGATAGCGCCCGGGCCAAGAAGCGTGTTTGGCGCCCCCGTGTTTGAAACAGGTCTTTCGGAAGCAAATGTACTATAATGAAGAAAGTACTTGTGACATTGTTGGGACGTATCGGCACCCCTAGCAGTAATTTGGCGCCCCCATAGTGACTCGGCGCCCGGGGAATTGCGCCCCCCTTGCCCCTCTCGTTACGCCCCTGCCTACCTGTGAGGCAGAGCGTGTCTTTAGTGCACTTCGTCGCATTAAAAATTATCTCCGATCGACCATCCTCAACGTGGTTTGAACTCTTGTTGTTTGCTAAATATTCATTCCACTGTGGCAGACGAACTTAATGTCGAAAGATTGATGGCTGTTTGGATTGATAGAGCTGCAGTTTACATAAATACTTGTAGGTAATTGTGTGTTTTTAATTTTTCAGGATTTTAATTTAATCTCTTGTGAACGTTTTCTAAACGTTTTGAAAAAACTATGAGTGATCGAATAAGTGTTAGTCGCCTGTAAAATTGACATCATTGTGAGCGCCACTTTCGGATATTTGAACTGATATTATTTTACCAATTTAAGCAGGTTTCGACGTCTTTTTTGTGACGTCATAAATTTTGAACGCGGCGCGTATGGTAACAAGGAAAACCACTTTCGTTACGTTTGGGAACAATGGAGATGAGTAGACACTACTTGAATGCAGACGCAGGTCGGAGATGTAATTGCTTCATCTGGCCCATGGCCGCTTTCCCATGGGTGTAGCTAGCAGGACTTGCCTCGCCAATATTTCCCGGGAAATTCTGGACGTATGGCCGGACCAGCGTAGCTGGGATCTCTTTATGCGAAGAAGTGGATCGACATTCAGGGGTTTACAGATTTCACAGCTGCAGACTTGTCGCGAAGTGTCACACCGTGAACTCTTCACAAAACTCCCATCTCTGCCGCTTGTACTTGAGAGTTAAGATATCACTCTTTCAGTTGTTGCCCAAGATTTATGACCAAAGAGAAGGATCGGAACAAAGACCGGTGTGTAAACTGACAGGTTTGCGGTGTTTGAAAGCTCCCGTTTTTTCACCACAGAGCGATAAAGCTCACGCCAAATTACATTTGTTTTACCAACCCCGAACCCGTGTGTCAATCTCCTTGTTCTGTCTTCCGTCACTCGGGAATACCACCTCAAGGTACTTAACTTCTCCACCTGCTGCAGTGTATTGTGTCGCTTACTTCGAGCGTATACGCTGACTTGGGTTTCTGAAGAGACTTGGGTTTCTGAAGAGACACAATATGTCTTCTTAGTGCCGATTTTCGTTTGGTCGAAGAGATGTCAACAACATCCTTTCACGCAGCACCTTTTGCGGTATCAGGTGTAACCACGGGAAGGGGTTGTAGGCACATTTGTGTAGGAGAGACCTTGCATTAAGTCTACTGCAAGCGCAATCATGCGGTAATCACTACATGCAAAGGAGAGCTTATGTATTGCGTAACACTCATCTTAATGGGATGGGCGAGACGATGTATTGGCCTTTTTCAGCCACACAGCCGCAATCCGCCAGATACACCCCGATGAATATCCGAAACACCATTTTGGCCAATGTCAATATGATGCTGGAAGTTGATAAAATAAGATTGAGTTTAACTTCTTAGTTGTCAGATTTTGTGACTCGTTTGTTGATTTGAAAGATAGTCAACTTTACGTTTTCGTGTTTTGGCTGGTAAGTTTGATCGTCATTCTGTGTGAGGCGTATTTTACCAAGAACATTTTGCAAATTTCACGTTGTCATCTGCTCAAGAGTAATTTTTGTTGTAATGAACCTTGTGTGTGATCTAGCAGTTCAAAAAATCTAATTATTGACTGCATAAATTTTCCACAAAATTTGTATTAAATTGTGTGAAAAATTCTGCATAAATTCGACATTTATGGCATGTTGAAAATTTGTCACATTTAATCAATCTTGAGCAACTTTCATTTTTGAACCATCAGTCGTAAGTTTATTATATCAGCGGCCTGTTTTGAATTCGGAGCCAAGATATTATAAATGAAATTAGCGAGTTTCGTATCTACTTCAGAACCCTTCTTATGCAATTTTATTTTCAATGAGTGAACAACTCTTTCATATGATATGCTTTATTGGAAACTGCAATATAGGCGATTGTTGTTCCGGACGCTTAGGCAAAGTTGCGTAATACCACGAAAGTGGGTTATCCATTTATATGAAATAAACAGCGCATATACCCAGATCAAATGCCAGCGCTGAACGGTTGCAAGATTGAGATGGTATGGTTTGTTTTGAGTGAAGATGTCCGGAAGGGGGTACTGTCTGGATAAAATACTTGCGTCGGAGCATACTTGCTGGATTAAAGAATAATGATGGCCCATCTTAAAATTTGCTGTCGATTATATTTCAATGCACAGTTTTGCAACAAGAAAGAAAAACTTTTGTTTGCGCCGTATGGTTTTGTATACTCAGTCGCTTGGTGGCGCTACAGACTCATAGTGGAGTTCGCCACTGTTTTGTAAAAAGTTCAGTTTTGCTGATGATTGGTCTTCGGCTCGGCTCTGCGCTTCTGACGAACATGTTGCGTTGCGCCATTGAAGAAAAAGTGATACATGTATTTCTAGAGTACATGGCTCAATTTTGTTCATGCAGTTTGGAAAACAACGTCACACCGCTGTTGTAACCTCACTCTCTGTCTCCTTTTTTGGTAATTTAATAACGAAGAGCCACTCAAAATATTTAAGAGCAGCTACGCGATTGTGTACCTTTGTCACCTGAGATTTTTTACGCACGAGTGGCAAAGATTCAAATGTTCCAAAATAACGTTAACATGAGCTTCATAACGATGCTGGAGAAATTTGCGCTTAAAACTTTTGCCTCAAGCAGAGACATTGCATTTTCAACTCTTCACCTTCACGCCAAAAGGGTCCTTCGCATGAAAATGTTGCGGTTGATAGTATTATGATAGAAAGAAACTATTCTTTCAATCCTTTTTATCAGGATTTCCTTTCATTGATGCAACAAAATTAGGTTTGTTTTCGTGTACAATGAGTGAGCCATCGATCTACATTGAGCCGACTGTGTTACAACTAACTCAAATTACATTTACCTTGAATAGATTTTTGGTACGGCAGTGGCATATAGTTGTTTGCAGAACCAACGTTTCCGATACGTTTGGGTTTACAAACCTTACAAGGACTAAGACATCTTTCAAAAATTCACGAAGACCATTATGTGACGGCAGTTTGACACCTCAGCAGTCTCATCTGAAGGCTGATTTCAGCTGAGTTTTTTTTTTCACGTCTGATGCGAACTGCACTAATTATCGCGGATAATGTTGGAGATTCGGTTTCTTACGTGTCTTTCAACAAAGGAACAGTTTCCGCTAGCCGAGCTCCTTGCATCACTGCCCAAAACGTTTTTGCACAATCATTACCAGCCCCGAGGCACATTCTATGAGAGACGCTTTGAGACTATTAAGCTTCAGCAACTGCGTGGGTCATGTGATAAAACGCTAAAAGAGCTTCTTTCGTTTCAGGGCTAAATCCAGTTTGAAGGAATGTTCCAGAAATGACAAATGCAGTAATCAAGCATCTTGCTCGACAAGGCTGAGCCCACTTTGTCCATGTTCAATATAAGGCTTTTTTTAAGGAAAATGTTAGATACCGGTATGGACTTGTAGGGACCCGCATTCTCTGATTCTAGGGACCCAAATCGGGTCATTAAAACACCTTAAAAAAAAGATATTGTCCAAGTGTTGCCTACACCCAGCTCCAAACAGTCGAAAAGCGCACTCGTTAGCTAAGCAACGAAATGCGAATGTCACCATGTGGCTGATGCTGCATATTACTTTTGGAGTCGCGTAGTGAAAACTTAGAGCATGTCTGGGTTTTTTAAACAGAATATTTAAGGTTTCTTGGCAATTTTGTGGTACTGTGCTTCAGTTTGTGTTGAACCATTCTTTTCCTCTCTCTGATTGTTCAGAATTTCACATGCTGTAGCACTGAATCTGCTCCTACCTTGATTTGTCCGGTTTTGATTACCGTTAACCAAACCCATTAAAATACTGTTGAGTTTACGTTTCTACCGGCCCGAGTTGAACTCACCAGCTCTATCCCAGCTGTAAAATCTTTCGTGTCGCCTAGCTGTGCTAAACGCCTCTCTGGTCAAATGCTTTTCAGCAATCGTTATAGTTTAATGTTCAAAATTAAAATGCATTTTGCGCTTTGAACATTAGTTAAATTGTAATTATTGGTGATTGGCTGTTGCTGAAACCTAGTCCTCAAATAAAATATTAACATGTGGGGAGGTTTGGAGTTGAATACTTATGTAAAGTCTAAATTACATAACTTAAAAAATAATCTGTTATTTTCATGATCAGTGAGTTTCAAAAACAATTTTCCAATTTGCGAAAAATGTGCTTTTTTATCTCTCATCCTCAGAAACAATTCAACCCAGTGGTCATATACTGTTAAGACGAAGCTGCTTGAAGGTCGATGCAGTATTTATCGAAACAAGTGTATCTGAACATAAAGACACGAGTGAAACATGTATGAAACGTATATTTTCAGAATTGATAAGTCTGATTTTCAAGCATTACACTTTTGCCAGGAAAGTTAAGGAAAAGTTTTATTCGGTGGATGATTTGCACCTGCTGCTACAAGTCCGCCCTGAACAAGAAATGACTGTTGTACCAAGTATTAAGGCGCTTGGCAAGGAGCATCCAACCGGCTCGTGAATGATCATGAATTAGATAGAAAACTACCTCGAATTCTTAGAGGGAAGCAAAATGTTTTTAACGGACAGCCTTTCCGTTGATGTTGGAGCGTTTTATCGTATCATGAAGCGTTGTGACATTAACATGCCAAGGAAATAATTTGGCAGTGCTGCTCGCAGTTCAAAATTTTAGCTGCGAAAAACTTTCATCTCCATTTCGAAACGTGATTATTTGAAACTGTCAAACGGCTGCTTATTTGTTCACGACAAAACGAACTTGGCAACTGTTGCGCAGACCTTTCATCTAAAAGTGTATTGTTTGGGTTTAGGCAGGATTGAAAATCCGCGTAGTTATCCATTTAGATCACTCGCAGCATATTTTCCGGGTGTAAAACTCTGCTCTGCCTCTCTATCTCTCTTGAGCATGGTTCTCGGCTGGCGCATCAGAGACAAGAATGCGAGATATGCCGGCTGCAGCCTTGCCGTGTGTAAGCGCGGACCGTAACGAGCGCAATGCCGGGATGCCTATTTAAGCTGAAACGGCGCTCGCCTAAGGGAAAGCGAATCTTGTAGCGGAACGGAGTTGCGTTTTTCCTTACATGGCAATCTGCGTTCGCTTTGCGCATTCACGTGAAGTTTTTTTGACTAAAGACATTTATCAAGATTTCGCGAGTTGTAGGTGAGGACCCAAGCAGGTATGTG
>Ga0210059_1010547_pt1 | contig 14234 bp, 8 predicted proteins | sample Ectturendosymbi2_FD_188042 | JGI IMG/M metagenome (GOLD analysis project Ga0210059, IMG submission 188042) | Ecteinascidia turbinata endosymbiont from Florida, USA - Sample 2 (SPAdes) (version 2) | ecosystem: Host-associated > Tunicates > Ascidians > Unclassified | place: Key West, Florida... | reverse complement strand
ACTGGTTTAAATTTCGCTTATGCTGTCATTATTGAAATACGTATAAAGAAATAAAAAGCTACAATCATCAAATCAAGTAAGGCTGAACATAACACAGTGAACAGTTAAAAAGGTTTTGTCCTGCCTTGTCCATAACAAAATTATCTAAGAATTCATCACAATTGGTTTGGCTAAGTTTGTCACTTTTAATGTACCGAATTCTTAGTGTGAACAACCTCTGCTGGAATATTGCGGCCCTTTAATTCATTTTTAATTCTCTTGAATTTGAAAAGGACCTTTCGCCTGAGCAATTAGTGACCATCAAGCTAAGAAATACGGCTTCGTGTGGTTGCGTAAACTAAAAACCACTAATCTAAGGCATCAGACTCAAACGCACTTTTGTCATTTTTTTGCTGTTTCCGTGTGTCGTTGGGGAAGAGTTCTGCGGTTGCCAGTTGGTAAAGTGGCTTTTGCTTGCTATTCAATGTAATCAAGATCTTCTCTGTTTTGCATAGCATGGGAGCAGTACAAACTTGCACAAGCACTCAATAGCAGTATCATTTCTGAATGACTTACTGAATAAAATTCAAATGGAAAAGATCACATCTAAAAATACCAATCGAGCTATACGCGACACAACCGCTGACATAACTACAGTATTGCTCAGTCACCTAAGAAACAACCATGCTTTTGTTGTAGGATACTGCTGCTAGCCCTACGCATAGCTCTTATCTGCAGTTCAACCTTGCTTTGATCAGGTGCAGTGACGTAACTAGGGGGAAATTTAGCTGAAGGTAGCCCACTGGCTAACACTCAGAATATACTTGAGAAACGATAGCAAACCCGGTATTGAACGGCTATACAAAAACCCGAAATCACCAGAAAACACTCCCAAAAATGCAAAAAACAACAATCTACTGAAACCAAAAGAATAGTAAATACCAAAATATAAGCTACGTAGAGGCCCGGTTTTTACATTTAGCTTGGCAAGGGGGGCGGTTCGTCAGTTATGCCACTGATCAGGTGCATTTCAAACATGAACAGCCACAAGTTCTTTTGATAGAGTCGCAATCGGTATGATTCAGCAAACGCAGGACGCAGCCAGCGTGCTGTGAGTATATCGACACAATAGTTGGCATGCGGCTAGACCAACCGTCATATTGAGATTCATGGAAACTCGTTGGAAGACCCTGGCGTTACCACCACGAAAGTTGAATAAAACTAAATTTCGTGAATAATAATTGAGACATACATTTTTGACGGAGTTTAATCTAAATGATTATATACCGGCCATTGACTCTATGCGTACCACAGTTTTTTGGAGGCCCCCTTGAATCTTGAGGTCCAAGGCTTTAGCCTATAGGTAAATCCGACACTGAGTCTACACGTACTCGCTGCATTCACTGAGTAAGTTGTTTCAATTCATAAACATATTACTTTATTCTGATATCTGAACAAAAACAGTCACAATGAAACTAATGAAAAGGGCAGGGGTGCACAATATTCCCTCTCAGGTGCGCCACTGCTCAATAACACCAAAAATCATTATCAAATTTTGGCAGAAGTAGATGGTTTTCTGAGCATGTTGCACAGCTAATATTCGGCAATAAACCTGAAAAAGTGTACGCTGTATTTATTCGATAGTAAACCGCCGCTTACAATCAAGGACAATCGAGGGCGACTTACATTTTTTTCTTGAGCTTATCGAAAGGTCTAGATCAGGGGCTCAAAGACTCGGGCCGCATGTGGCCCGCGAGGGCATTTTGTGTGGGCCGCAATGCTTTTTGGGAATTTTCAGATAATTAAAGTTTATGTTATTTAGGTTATTTACCGGTATCTAAAAGTGCAAGTTCCTTTGAAACGAACGTTGAGACGGCTAGAAATGATTTGCCTTGAACTCATATAATACCTTGCTCAGGAAATAAGATCTAAAAGCTGTTTCTAGTAAAGTTCAGGTACCACCATTGTTGCGTCAGCGACATAATACCAACCTACTAGAAATTCTAACTGGAACGCCGTACCGGCAATAATTCTTTTACCGGAACGGCGTTCCGGCTTAAGGCGGCTTCACACAGAATCCGGTTACGGCTTACGATCCGGCTTATGGTCAACGCAGTCTTCCCACATGCAGCAAGAACACCATCACCGACAACACCGGCTTACTTAAAACAATTTTAAGTAAGCCGGTCGAAACTGAGAAAATTCACCCGGATACGGCCAACCGAGTTTGTGTGAAGACTGCCTTTGGCCATAAGCCGGATCGTAAGCCGTAACCGGATTCTGTGTGAAACCGCCTTTACTCTCACCTCCGGATGTATAATGTTATTGTCTAATGCCAATTGAAGAAACGGGTGAAACAAGGTTTAGGACTGATTGTTTGAATTTCGATGTTTCCCTATGAATACAAATTTTTAAAAATACAATTAGAGGAAGATATATATTTTTGTGGTTTTAGATCCCTCTGCAGTCCAAGATTGCACAAAATTTCTTAGTTTAATAACAAATGTACTCCTACATTTAGAGATATCATCAACGGAGTATGTTACCTGCGTTATGAAAAACGTCTTGAGCAACAAAAAGTCCAAATGCTAATGTTTGAGTTGCAGAAGAAAATGTGGAAGAGGGACTATAATTAAATCAGTATTCGATCATCATTTCAATTCAAATAAGCACACATATGTTTTTGTTCGTAACACAAGGTTTATGGGTTTTTATTGTTCGAATATGTTTTTTGGGGGAGTAAGAAGTCAATAGCCACTTTCGAAATTCACTTATATTCCTCTTCAATATAAATCGATAACTCATCAAGTGGAACATTGCTGAATTTTAATCTCAAAATTGTACATTTCGTAGTTCAAGAATGTTATTTCTAACAGGCAAGATAATTCTTGCGTTGTCATTTCAGCATTAGCCGAAAAAGTATTTCGGATCCAACCATATTGTTCCGCATTAATGATGAAAACGTGACGGTCACGTTCCCCGTGGTAATTCAGTTTTCCAGAGAACTATTTCTGTTTCAAATCTTTCAACTTAACAGAAAATGTTATGACTGTATTTTCATTTTGCCTTGCATTTGTTTGAGATTATTCAAGTGTTCAGATATGTCGGTCATATACGCAAGTTTAGCAATCCAACGATCATGTTCAAGGTGTACATAAAGATGATCGTTTTTCTGACTTAATACGAACCGACTTATTTCATGCCGGAGCTCGAAAAGTCTTGCGAGAACTTTGCTCCGAAAACCCAACGCACAGACGTATGAAATGGCAGTAATTGATGTTCTGATCCCATTTCTTTGCATAACGAAAAAATTTGTGAAATTCAAGCCTCTTCCTTTAACAAAGTTGACAATGTGGATGCAGTCTCATCGTTTCCGACAATTCCTTTGGTAAACTTTGATCATCAGGGCTTCCCTCAAGCCCCTACCCACGGGAGCACATCCCCTAACCTTTGTTGTGCCCAGGAAAATTGTTTTAAACATACAAAACAAAAATCTTGCACCCTAAAATGCATTTCGCCCCCCAAACTTTAAACCTGACCACGAACCTGGCTTCCTTATCTAAAAAGCGTTGCGTAATTTGAATGGCTGGATTTTGACGTTTCACAAACGCAGCAAAGCCTCTACCTTCGCCCACCAATATTGCTTTACGCCAAGCCTACCATGTGGTTGTGAAAACATCAATTTTGACGTCATAAAAACAACATATATGCACAGTGAAAGTCTAGCTAGAGTTGAGTTAGCGAACTGTAATGCTAATATTTTCAGATAAAATTGTTCCGCGGCACACCGGTTGTGGAGTACTGGCGTAGTGATTGTGGTCAGTGTCGTAGCAGCCCAACTCTGACCCCCAAAATGCTAAAAAAAACAACAAATATACATTTTTCCACCCCCCTAATGGTGGTTTATAAAAAAGTTTGACGTTACGCTACATCTCGAGGCCGAATGGCCTTCAAAACAAAATATCCAGGCCCGTAGTCAGGTTTCAACGTTTGGGGGAAAAATGTATATTTGTTTTCATCATACGTTTAAAACATATTTCTGAGCACACAAAAATTTGGGGGGCAAGTGCCCCGTGTCTGGGCAGAACCATCGCCAGAAATCTTCCATTGGAGCTTCATGTTTGTGCAGGGGGCTAGACATTCTGAAAATTTATTTCGCAACAGGAACAGCATTTGCAGATTGTGGAAATTAATTAAACATGTTGTCACAAACACCCATAATAGGCTCGTAGTTACCTAATTCTTCGAGCTTAGCAAAACGAGTTGGGTCATAAAATCAGTCATATTTGACTGCGATTATTTAGAGACGTAATGAAATTAAAAAAAAGTTGTAGGAAACCAGAATCAACCCTACTGTTCAGTTATGAAAACACTGTTACCGAAGGAGCAAACATGAGGCCGGTCGAAGTATGTGCGCCGCGATGAACGTTTTCTTTCAATAGCGCAAATTGATAAGAACTAAAGTGAAATATACTTACAAAGCGACCGTACATGCTTCAAACCTTGCTGATGATCGCCTATAAATGAGCTGCCCAACTCAAATGCCTTTTTTGGCCAAAAATCATGTCCCTATCTCAACCAGGGCCGTACGTTGAATGACTTACTTATATCAGAGCAAACCAAATTTAGTCCAACCGAAACGTTCAAATCGAATCTGCAATCGAAAATGTCAAATTCAAGGTTAACAAAATGACGACAGGTTGCTCAATGTGCAGGATACTTTCACTACAGTGAAAACTGGGCCGCATACGGCCTGAGGAGGGTTGCACATAGCTGGACTGAGGCCTACGCGGACGCGATAGTTAACATCCGTAATCCACTAACTCACCGTTCTCCGAAGTCAGCTATTACTTTCCTGGCTACAACCTCATTAGACTGCATGAACACCAATGCAACAAACCTCACATCGCTAATTTATTAACAATAAATTTCTTTTGAGACCGTGGCGATTGGCACCTGCAAAAATTAACAGTTGACATTAGATAACGAGCGCACTCAAATCGGATTTCACAAGGCGCGCTACTTTTCGTAAAGCTCAGAAACGAGTATAAAAGTACATCTTCATCCGCGATGATCTGTTAGGGCAAGTCGCTTATCATCATGGCACGGTGTTGAAAGTAACGCTTGTTTTAAACATTATAAGTACCTCCGCGGTTTTGTTGCTTGCATGGAAATTTCCTTATAACCTGCAAGACAAAAAATCTAGTTTCCCCATCACAGTCAACAGATATGCACACGGCATATATCGTAGAGTTGATTTCAGAAACACGACATTTCAACAGCGAACTTTCTGTCCTGTTGAGCTTATTGCAGTTCATCATAGTTTCTAGCGATGCAGAGGCACATTTGAACATCACTCACTTCATATAATGTTGAAGACGCTGCCTACTTCCACCTGCGTACAAAAGATCTATTGCAACCGCGTGGAACTCACTCAATTAAGAACCAGTTGCTGTTAAGTCAATTCAGCGACTCTAGTCACAATCACCAGCAATCATTGAGAGAGTTTTATCCATCATCAGTGAGCAACCCTTGAAGCAAGCAGTATTTTAGAACACCGTTAATTACCTGCAGCCATACGAACGGGTTTGGAATTCTCTCAATGAAACCTGCGAAAGATACGAAAAGGCTGGATTAAGTTTAATAACAGCGCGGGTCTTTTACATTTGTGGTTGCGCATCCACGTGTGTAAAAGTTGACTTTCAATATGTTAACAAATGGACCCAGGATAGAGCGAAAAAATGTTTAAGTAATGCATAAAGGCGTTCTATCGAGACAAAGCTGTTAAAAAAATTGAATTCGCACATTTAAGCACAACAGTGTAGTGCATTGTTTCTTGTATATCAGTATGAATGGCGTATGGAATAACACCACACAATGGTTCAACAAGATTTACTATAGCACACTTTCTGGCCATCACTTAATTTAGAGTAAGCTATGGAATCCGAGTGTGCCCACAATGCGCGGCTGGAGCTCGACCTATACAACAATCGATTGATTTGAGCGTTGGGGAGCTGCTGCTTCTTCCTCTTTTCGTTACGGCGCGCAGTCCTCCAAGTGTATCAGTACCTAATTGCTCCCCAAATAAACCAATTTATATGACGTAACACACGCTGTTGTGAGTTTTGCTTCTGTCCGCGCAGCTTTTAACATTTCACTACGTTTGTAACAACGTCTTCACATTACGACTAGAACGCGCCTGCTAAAATTTCACAGTAGCATTTAAACCAGGGGTGGGGGACCTATTTACAATCACGAGCCGCATATACTGTGTATAATCACTGGCGGGCCGTTAATAACAATGTATTTTGTCCTGAAATTCTACTTCCCTAACATTGAGGGATTACTAAGTACCTGCGTATCATGGAGCTTCGTTTTGACGCGATTTTGTACTCTTGGTTAACGAATTCTAAAATGCAAGCCGCAGGTTTTCCACCTCTGACTTAAACTGAAGGTTTAATTCAATACTGACTGCTACTGAAACTGATTTAATGCTAGCGGTAATTTAAGGCAAACGCAAAGCGTAGATTCGTTTTGATCAAATGACGAACCACAAAGCCAGGGTGCGAGTTGGTTTTTCGCAAATTGAAACAAGCTTTGCTTCACTAAACTGCCGCATTACGTGAAAGCACTCTTGGCGGATTCGAAAGTTTAATCACGAACAGCAGGAAACTCGTGTGCTGTTGGTTGGTGGGTCGACAATACCATTATATGCCTCATGCGGTTTCGGACACAACTACACGACGCCCATCTGGCGCCAGTGGTGAGACTGACAAGCGTAAAACAATGGATAAACTTCAATTTATATCGTTAGTGAAAGCTGGTCTTAAACTCGATACGCAGCTTGCTTGCTGGATCCGAGATACAAGGATCGTCTAAGTAAATTATCGGCTATAACTGAATATCTACCATTGCCCGTTTATAATTCTTACATCAGTTTTAACATCTAAAGGTACAAATGGGAGAGCGTAGCATTGTTTACAGGTGTTATCCATCAGCTTGGTGTGCTACCAATTGCAACAGGCAGTATCTTCTAGTTGAGAGTGAATCGCAATGGGACAATACTAAAAAATCCTGCTTCCAGTACAGTAACTTACAATTTGTTAAAACTTTTACAAATCATTTTTCAAAATATAACCCTCCAGCGAGCTGTGCACGTCTTGTGAGGTGGTGCAATGCGTTGTCTTCAACAGTGTTTTGGGTATTACAAAATATGGGTAAATGGTTATTACATATGGGTATTACAAGTCAAGCTCCAGCGACTACTATGCGAACGAAATCACGGTTGCAACAGATGTAAGAAATAAAAACACGGTAGCTTGCAACGGAACTGGTACTTACGGTAAAGTGGAGATGGGTGGGGTGTACTTCTTCATTAAACCCTGCAACGTTTATAGTTTTAGTAAGATTAATACGAGATTGTTGGCGATTTTACACTACACAGTAACACCAAGAAATGATCTCAAGTATAGTGAAATAGCACAAAACTCTAGCACCAGTGTGCCCAGACACTCGTTTCGTGTTGTCAGGTTATCAGGTGGTGCTTGTTTTTTGCTTGTACTACCTTAAATACGACTCTGCTGGCCGAAGTGCTTTCTAGCAAATTCAATATGCGTTATACGTGACAACCACCGAAGTGATAGCTTTAGATTTTAGTGTGTACAATGGATTTGGGTTGAAAACAACGAAACCGGCGTGAAAAATGCATGGCGGTTTTGGGCTGGGGCCTGTGGCAGACGGCACGAGCAAACGATTGATAATTTTCTATTCTATTGTTTGTAAAAGTAACTGGAACTGCTTAATCTGCTTGCTGATCAACCACCAGGTGTCGAAGTCCTAAATTTCCTTTCAGTAGACAATTACAACTATTGAAGTCGTACAAATCAGTGCAAATGGTGCCAGTACTTACCCAAACAAGAGACCAAGCCTCGAAGATGTCAGATGGTTACATCATTCACGTTGTTGATAGCTCCTGTGCAAAAAATAGTTTGTTATTCGAGCCAACACAAGCTCCAGATGGTTAACTACTAAACTGCCTCAGTTTGAGTTGAGCTTAATGATGAATATCATCACGGAGCATATGATGGGGAAAGAAGGAAATCTTCATCATAGGCACATATGAACAAACACCAGTGTTTCTCAACCTGTTCACTTTGTTGCCCAAATAACTTTCGTAAAAATTACGCAGCCCTTTTGTTAGCATAGGCTTTTGCACACATAAACACATATAATTCTCGAGTATTCTGATGTGCAACTCAGTACCTTGTGCTAAACACAATGTGCTCCCAAAGTGTAGCGATTGTTGTTCAGATAACTGCATTTTTTTAAATAACAAGCCATTTCGGTCAGAATGTCTAAAAACTATTATTACGGCGCATTTTAATGCAACTGGAATAAATGACTGAATGTCTCAGCAAAAAGTCGACCAGAATGTCTCTGCGAAAAAAAAGATATACAGATTTTGATGGACTACAGGTTGAGAAACACTAACATTGCAAACCATGACTTGCATGGACCTCACCTCAAAATACTGAGACGCACCAATCATCTCCCTTTGTGTACCTACATGTAGAAAACCGGTGTCACTTATGATCATTATTTCAATGATGCATAACAAAAATTGCAAACCCAATAAGATTCATTTGTAACACTTAAGCAATCAAACCATAGACGCTCACATGCGTCAATCAGCAAAACCTCCATTGTAAAGTTTCATGAAAGACAAGCTGCTAATGACTGATTACAGACACTGAATGCACGTCACGGTTAGCAGGTTTACAAAAAAATGGGAGGTTTTGCTGCACAGATATTAAGATTTGCAACCTGACGTTGAAGGGCGCTTTTAGTCTACTTTTATACCTAGACTATGTTATGGCTCAGCTACATTTAAATTTTTTAGTTAATTGCTTTCACATATTAGTACTTTTGAACATACCTGACTAATGTCATTTACAAAAACTTTCATTACACCTGAACTGGTTCAACATTCATTTAGAGGTGAATTCTTGATATTGCGCAAGCAGTCTGGTTGCATATCAACATATTAAGTGCCATATATTTTTCACTCAATATTTTATCACAACATCTACAAGAACGTCGCCGTTTGCAGTTGGCCTTTTACGTTATTGAACACCATAGCACATTTAACATTGCTAAACTGTCATTCGGAAAAATTTAAAATTTGTACTTTACCTTGAATGATTCTCATTAATGTTTATTTGATGAAGGTTAACTTTTCATCACTTATCTTGCGCAAGCAGTCTGGTGCACACCAAAACGGATGGCGGTTTTCAGGCTTGCAAAATAATCACCCATGTTTAAAGATTTGCCCTTCTCTTGTGTTGCTTGGACGTCAGGAACGCAGGCCTTATCCACACTGATTTTAGCAGCAAGTGAACGTTTGTAGCTTACTGCAGCAAGTCAACGGACATAGATTTCCATCAGTTGGACAGCTGAAATACCTTAACTTCTTTGAATGAAAATTAGCGACGGGACTAACATTGTGTGAATAGGCTAGAGGGTGTTACATTTTAGACAAGTGTAACCCACCACTTGGGCTTTTACAGCATTACATGTTGATTTTCAATAAAGTGGCGTTTGTAGTGACCCCCAAGTTTTTTCAAAGCCATTGTCGAAGCTCTAGGTTTAGCAAGCATTGTCCTACGTGACAATTGAGCACGTGTACTAGATGGATAAAGCTAAAAATGGTTTATTCACAATATCAAGTTAACGACACAAAAAGGTGTACAGCTGGGTGCGTTTCAAGTTTAAGGGTGTTTTCACTTTGGAAACTGTAAAACAAGAAACATAATTAAAACATGGTTTTGCTGTCAGTTCGCCAACAGCTACGTTAAATGTTTTTCAATATTTTATGCAGGGTCAAGCGGATTAACTCAACTTGGTGAAACAACATTGACAAAATACAAAAGTACAAGCAATTCTTGTCCGAAGACGTTTAAATGTTTTGGCAGCTTTTCCATGTTCATTTGAATGGTTGAAGGAAATATTTTGCTTGGTTTAGTTTCTTTATATTGTCCAGTTGAAATATCTAACAGCAAGCTGCCGAGATATCGCTTGCCTTAGCTGTTGTTGTTACTGCCCACAGCAGAAAACAGCTTTTTCAATATGGTTTGGCCGAAGCACGCCCTCTTCCACTTCCACGCATTTTTCCACGAAAAGGTTTGGATTGCCCATACTGGGAAGATAATGTATTAACAGGCGTCGCATCAACTGCTCCATTTCCATATGAATCTGAAGTTAAAATACGAATTTGTGAAAAACGTTGGTTGGCGGGCAGATCGACAAAAGTGCTCAACTCACCAAAAGCTTCACCGTAACTGTACTGATCGTAACCTTCACCACCATACGATCTGTATAAAAACAGAAGGAATTTACACCCTGCCAACACACCAGCAACACACTGAATAACTTACCCATCACCATATGGATCCGCACCATACGCAGGGTCTCCGTACGACTGTTGTTCATAACCAGGGTCCATGTAATCAGTGTAGGCATCATAAGATGCCTCGGAATAGTCGTAAGCACCACCTCCCTGCGCCAATATAGTTCACTACTTAAGTGCTTTTAGTGCACCCTTTATGAAGCCAAATTTGGAAACCGAAATGATAACCGCACCATCACAACACCGTGATGGGGTAATGGTTTTGGTCTAGCATTCAAAAACATTAGGTTATCAACTTACGAAATTACCTAGTATTGATTATTACTGTGGCCAACATCACCAAAATGTAGTTCAGTACACCAATGCTGATCCCACAAAGCAAATACTTGGCCTGTTTGCAAAGGCATGACTATTTCTCTAATGTTCAATTAAAGTCACTAACTCCTGGGTGCAGATGTGCAGTATTTCCAAGTACAATAGTACTTGGCAATTCAACACCAATTTTTATTCCTGAAGTTTTCTTCAGCGAATACGTTCATTTGCAGTTTCAAAAGTAATGTTAAGTAGCTAGTACGTGTGCGAATTCAAATTATGGATCTTTACCTGAGAATTGTTGCACCTCGCAATTTGTTTATCAAATTTATGCACGAGGTGCAAAGCGCAAAGTCTTTGCAGTTTGATAAAGATTTGAAAGGTGCTAGATTAAATGGAGTCTCCAGTAGAGTAGGTCTGCCTAATCTTATCAGTGTTGCAGGCCACTTTCACATGAGGAAGGTGTTGCGATCGGAAATCCCGAGCGGCATATGCACAAAGCTTTGCACTATTATTGCTTGTTCGCACCACATATATGCATGGTGTTGTTCTCCACGCACATCCCGTTCGTGGTGAATCACACAATCAATGCAACACCACCGGAGAGGTTACAACATTGGTTTTTATGCGATAACACAAGGTGATCATGAGTCCTATAGTTACAGTTTTGCCAGCTTGTATGGATGTAAACAAAATCTAAAAAATTAACATATTTTTGAAGCGTTTGTTATGAAGTTTTTGGGTGGTAGGTCTATAACAGAAACAACAGATATATAATTTATGGCAAATATACTTGAGTTTGCATAATTCGTAGCTTCGCCCAATTGGTCACTTGTTTTCTAATCCCCTCAGGTAACGAATTGGCAAATTCTACTGGACTATGGATAATTACACAGATTTGATGAATGCTCTCACTAAAAATACCAACTAGCAACATTCACTTGGGGCCGATGATGCAGGTTGAAAGCCTTCATACAAGGCAAAATGAGTATGTGGGAATTCAAATTCATTCACAAAGTGTTTTCTCCCCATTACAAAAAGGCTTTTAGCCACTTTCAGGGCTCTGCATTACTCTCAAATGTTAAGGCAAGTATAATGTGATTAAGCTAAGTGAAACGTACGTATTCCTCCATTTGTGAATACGGGTCTGCAGCTTGCATCCTTTGTGACTTCATTCCCATAGAACCACCGCCCCGCGATGAACCACGTGAAGCTCCTCTAGAGGTTGCCCCTGAATATGAAGATATAACCAAGAAATATTGCCATTTCACATATCATAGTATTGAGAAGAAAGTTAAAGTACCTCTGCCAATTCCTCGCCCAGTGCCACCTCTACCACCTCTGGCAGAACCTCGCTGGGTGGAAGCAGCTGGTCCACCTCGGTTATTGCCAGAGCCACGCCCACGTTGAAATGGTCTACATGGCAATAATCATCAGTCAAATGCTGAGAGCACTGCAGTCTGTGTATAGTCATATTTTACTTACGATCCCATGCCTCGTCCACCGCGACCCGTGGAAAGACGATTTGATCTTTGCATGTCACCATCACCATATTCTTCATCATCAAGTTGAATAAGTTTTCCAATCTCACCCATTGCTCTTCCAACATTTACATACGCCTGAAGAGAATATTGCTGAATCAGTCACAACTTAGTAATATTAGCAGGCCGTGCTGCCTAGTTGTCGGCGTTGTGAGCACTTATTATGACGAACAAAAAAACTATTTACCAATGGACACAGCTGAAACGCTGAGCAACACCAGTGAATATTGCTGCCAGTCACTGGCGGCCATACTAACAAGCTTCTCAGATTATTTCCCTTAAACATCAGCACTATGAATTTTCATAGGACTCAGTCCACTACTCTTCATCATAGAAGCTTGTAAGCATAGAATCAGGTTTAAATTTCACTAAAAACAATATAAGCAGTACCTGGTCTATCGGCCCCAATGAGGTTATACGAACATGCAAAGGTAGTTTTAAGTGAGCCAACTTCTCTTCATTTCCAGCAGCAATTTCTTCTTGCTGTAAAAGATAGAAAACCTAATGTTACTTTCAGTACCAATATAGTGGTATTCGTTGCAGTAGAAATATACCAATAAGCTTTAACACAAGCCTGTTCATGAACATTTTGAATAAATTAATTAAACCCTTCATTTGAGGAAATTAGATCAGTGCGACTACAAGATACTGGAAGAATTCAAATCGATTCTCAAATCGGCAGTGTACTGTCAAATGATTTAACATTCACATTGCACAGACAAAAATAAATGGGATGATCATGTTTGGGCAGTATACACGCAGGCAGGTTCGGTCAAAAAGTCTAGCTGTATGACTACACAGTATTAAAACAGGAACAGTTGAAGGATCTGCAAGTTTTCTAACCAAACATCACACTTAAAATGTGCTATTTTAGAACTGTCTCAGAGCAAAACTTCATATGACAGTGATTTCAGACACGGCTTGGTTTAACTAAGAGTGTACCTTTCCATGCCAGAAGAAGGTAAAGTTAAAATGTATTCGTTAACCTTCCCATAACTTTACAGTAAATTTTTTTGCTGCATTGTAGTAACTCACTTCACCAGCTTTTGCAGTTCCTTTTGAAGTTTTTACATTGCTTATGAACAAAATCAGTCATTAAAATCACTGTTTTTGCAATCTTACCCGCTTCTTTTCCCTGACAGAACCTTTGCCCAGAACTGCAATTTTTGTATTCGTCACTTCCTGTATTCCCTTCAGTGTTGCTCCACCAGGTCCAATAATTCGCCCAATAAAATTTACTTTGGGGTACTCTTCAGCGGGAAGCTTTATATTGCGAACCATTTTAGAAAGCTTTTGATCAAAAATATCTTCCATTTCAAAGGGTGCTTCTTCTGCTTGTTTGGGATTTTTTATTTTGTCAATTTCTGCAAGTACAATATACAGTAAAACTTACACAAGTCGTTTAATTATACATTAACATGTAACACTTCAGCACATTTCCATTACACATACCGTTTGTTATCAATCTTAACGCATGGACAAATGAAGGATCAATGCTGTCTTTCTCAGCCATTAACTCTGGCAAGTAAGTGGCATCTGGTGGAACAGTCTCGTTGTTAGCCATGTTCGACTAGTAAGATAGTATTACTGATAAATCTAAACCCTGTGCCTGCAAAAAAACAATGATTCATAATCATTTTTGGAAGTTGACCTGAGAACAAGGATTACTTAACTTGCACCACAAGCACTAGAACACCAATGAAGGTTCCCAAGATGCAGATTTCAGTCAAAGTCAAAGAAATTGCTCCTTGGGGTTAGGCCCCAATGATGTAAAACAAAAAGACTAAACATACCCCTCATATCACATCGCCCACAAAAAATTCAAATCCAAAACATCCTGATTGTTCGACTAGTCGAAAACAGAGTCTTAACAAAATGCGACAAGAAAGAAGACCCACAAGTTTGGGCTACATCTTTTCCCCATCTGCTTACTCTAACACAAAAAGAAAAAAAGTTAAACCCGAAGGCAATGATTACCTACAAAAGACCCACCACAA
>Ga0210059_1010546_pt1 | contig 14235 bp, 27 predicted proteins | sample Ectturendosymbi2_FD_188042 | JGI IMG/M metagenome (GOLD analysis project Ga0210059, IMG submission 188042) | Ecteinascidia turbinata endosymbiont from Florida, USA - Sample 2 (SPAdes) (version 2) | ecosystem: Host-associated > Tunicates > Ascidians > Unclassified | place: Key West, Florida... | reverse complement strand
CGGTGCACCATCCAGAGCATGAGAACAAAGCACTGCGCATACACAGTGCAGTGCATACGCACACTGCCCTGCCTGTACACAGTGTACTGCATGCACACACTGCACTGCTTGTACACAGTGCACTGCATGCACACAGTGCTGTGCCTGTGCACAGTCCACTGCTTTCACACAGTGCACACAGGGCTATGCATGCACACAGTGAGTGCCTGTACACATTGCAGCGCATACACACAATGCACTGCAAGCACTGCCTGCACACAGTGCATTGCCTGTAGACTGTGCAGTGCAAGAAAAGAGTTCACTGCATGTGCACAGTGCACTGCATGTACACAGTGAACGGCATGCACAAACACTGCATAGCCTGAACACAGTGCACTTCATTCACACAGTGCACTGCATGCAGTGCTTGCGCGCAGTGCACTGCCAATACACAGTGCACTGCATGCACGTACTGCACTGCCTGTACACGCTGCATGCACACAGTGCACTGCATGCACTGCTTGCACTGCCTGCACACAGCTGAATGCATGCACACAGTGCAGTGCTTGTACACTTTGCAGTGCATACACACAGTGTACAGCATCCACTGCTTCCACACAGAGAGTACCTGTACACAGTGCAGTGAATACACACAGTGTGCTGTATGCACTGCTTGCACACAATGCACTGCCTGTACACTGTGCAGTGCATACACACAGTGCACTGCATTCACTGCTTTCATACAGCGCACTGTCCGTACACAATGCACTGCATGCACTGGTCGCGCACAGACTTCTGCCTGCACACAGGGCACTGCATGCACTGCTTGCACACAGGGCGCTGCCACCACATAGTGCAAAGCATGCACACAGTGCAGTGCCTGTACACAGTGCACTGCCTGACTTGCTTGCACACAGTGCAGTGCCTGTTCACAGTGCACTGCAGGCACACAGTGCACTGCATGCCTTGTTTGCACACAGTACACTGCCTATGCAAAGTGCACTGCCTGCACACAGTGCAGTGCCTGCACTGTTTGCTCACAGTGCATTGCTTGTGCACAGTGCACTGCCTACACACACTGCATGCACTGCTTGAACTCAGTGCACTGCCTGCACACTGTGCATTGCATCCACACAGTGCAGTGCCTGTGCATAGTGCACTGCATGCACACAGTGCAGTGCCCGCAAACTGTGCACTGACTGCCCTGCTTGCGCACACTGCACTGCCTGCACGCAGTGCAATCCCTGCACACAGTGCAGTGCTTGCACACAGTGCACAGAATGCACAAGTCTCCACACAGCGCTCTGCCTGCACACAGTGCAAAGCATGCACACAGTGCAGTCCCTGTTCACAGTGCTTTGCGTCCACACAGTGCACTGCATGCATTGCTTGCTACAGTGAGTGCCTGTGCACAGTGCAGAGAAGACACACAGAGTACTGAATGCACTGATTGCACACAATGCACTGCCTGTACACCGTGCACTGCATGCACACAGCTGAATGCATGCACACAGTGCACTGCCTGTACACTGTGCACTGCTTGCGCCTAGTGCACTGCATGCCTTGTTTGCACACGGTGCACTGCCTATACAAAGCGTTCTGCATACACACACTGCACTGCCTGAGGACAGTGCGCATCAAGTGCACTGTGCACAGACACTGCACAGCTTGCATGCACTGCACTGTATACCGGCAGCGCACTGTGTGCAAGCAGTGCATGATGTGCTTCGTGTGCATGCCGCGCACTGTGTACAGGCAGTGCAGTGTGCGCATTAAAGTGCACTGCCCATGCATAGCTCTGTGTGCACTGTGTGCAAGCAGTGCACTGTGCACAGGCATTGCACTGTGTTTAAGCAGTGCAAGCACTGCATTTTGTGCATGCAGTGCACTGTGTACAACCAGAGTACTGTGTGCATGCAGTGCATTCAGTGCACTATGTGCAAGCAGTGCACTGTGCACAGGTAGTGCACTGTGCGCAGGAAGTGCATGCAGTGCACTGTGTGCATCCAGTGCACTGCGTGCAGGCAGTTCTCTGTGTGAAGTTCAGGCAGAGCACTGTGTGCATGCAGTCCACTGCATAAAGGCAGTGCATTGTGTGCATGCAGTGCATGCACTACACTGTGTGTTTGCACTGCGTTGTCTGCAAGCAGTGCATGCAGTACAGCGTGTGAATCCTCTGCACTGCGTACTGGCTCTTCACTGTGTGCATGCATTCCACTGTGTACAGGTAGTGCACTGTGTACAAGCCGTGCAGTGTGTGTATGCAGTGCGCTTTGTACAGGCAGTGCACTGTGTGCAAACAAGGCATGCAGTGCATCGTGTGCATGCGCTGCACTGTGTACAGGCACTCACTGTGTGCATGCATTGCACTGTGTGCACGCAGTGCACGGTGTACAGGCAGTGCATTGTATGCAAGCAGTGCATTCAGTACACTGTGTGTCTTCTCTGCACTGTGTGCAGGCACTCACTGTGTGCAAGCAGTGCATGCAGCACACAGCGTGGACGCAAAGCACAGTGAACCGTGTCTGCACTGTGTGCATGCATTGCACTGTGTGCAGGCAGTGCGCTGTGTGTAGGCAGTGCATTCAGTGCACTGTGTGCAGGCACTGCCCTGCGTGCAGGCATTGCATTGCGTGCAGGCAGTGCAGTGTGCGCATGCAGGGCAGTCAGTGCACTGTTTGCAGGCACGGCACTGTGTGCATGCAGTGCACTGCGCATAGGCACTGCACTGCGTCGATGCATTGCACTGTGTGCAGGCAGTGCACTGTGTTCAAGCAGTGCAGGCAGTGAACTGTTTGCATGCACTGCAATGTGTTCACACAGTGCAGTGTGTACATGCAGTGCACTGTGGGCAGGCAGTACCCTGTGTGCAGGCAATGCACAGTGTGCAAGCATTGCATTGTCCGCAGGCAGTGCACTGTGTGCAAGCAGTGCATGCAGTGCACTCTTTGCATGCAGTACACTGTGCACAGGCAGTGCTGTGTGTCCATGCAGTGCACTGTGTACAGGCAGTGCACTGTGTGCATGCATTCCACTGTGTGCAGGCATTGCACTGTGTGCAAGCAATGCATGCAGTGCACTCTTTGCATGCAGTACACTGTGCACAGGCAGTGCTGTGTGTCCATGCAGTGCACTGTGTGCAGGCAGTGCACTGTGAGCATGCATTCCACTGTGTGCAGGCACTGCACTGTGTGCAAGCATTGAACTGTCTGCAGGCAGAGCACTGTGTGCAAGCACTGCATGCAGTGCACTTTGTCTATGCACTGCACTGTGTACAGGCATTGCACTTTGTGCATACGTTCCGCTGGGTGCAAGCAGTGCACTGTGTGAAAACAGTGCAGGCAGTGCACTGTGTGTATGCACTGCGCTGTGCACAGGCACGCACTGTGAACAGGCATTGCACTGTGTGAATACATTCCGCTGTGTGCAAGCAGTGCACTGTGTGAAAACAGTGCATGCAGTGCACTGTGTGTATGCACTGCACTGTGCACAGGCACTTACTGTATGCGTGCATTGCATGCTGTGCACGGTGTGCAAGCAGTGCATGAAGTGCACTGTGTGTGTGCACTGCACTGTGTGGAAGAAGTGCAAGCAATCCTTTGTGTGCACCCAATGCACTGTGCACAGGCAGTGCACTGTATGCAAGCAGTGCATGAAGTGCACTATGCACAGGCAGTGCACTGTGTGGAAACAGTGCATGCAGTACACTGTGTGTGTGCGCTGAACTGTATACAAGCAGTGCACTGTGTGCAAGCAGTGCAAGCAGTGAACTCTGTGTATGCATTGCCCTGCGTACAAGCACTGCACTGTGTGCATGCGTTCAGCTGTGTGCAGGCAGTGCACTGTGTGCAAGCAGTGCATGCAGTGCACTCTGAGCATGGAATGCAGTGTGAACAGGCACTGAACTGTGTGCATGCAGTGCACTGTGTGCACTGTGTACAAGCTGTGCAGTGAGCGCATGAAGTGCACTGTGTACAGTCAGTGCACAGTTTGTATGCACTGCACTGTGTACAGGCAGTGCACTGTGTGCATGCAGTGCATCCACTGCACTGTGTGTATGCACTGCACTGTGAACAGCACACACTGTGTGCATGCATTGCACTGTGCGCATGCAATGCACAGTGTACAGGCACTGCATTGTGTGCAAGCAGTGCATACAGCACACTGTGTGTATTCACTGCACTGTGTACCGGCACTCTCTGTGTGGAAGCAGTGGATGCTGTACACTGTGTGTATGCACTGCAAAGTGTACAAGCACTGCACTGTGTGCATGCATTCAGCTGCGTGCAGGCAGTGCAAGCAGTGCATGCAGTGCACTGTGTGGATGCAGGGTGTACAGGTAGTGCAGTACGTGAATGCAGTGCACTGTGTACAGGCAGTGCACTGTGCGCAAGCACTGAATGCAGTGCACTGTGTGAATGAAGTGCACTGAGTTCAGTCTATGCAGTGTTTGTGCATGCCGTTCACTGTGTACAGGCAGTGCACTGTGCCCAAGCAGTGCACGCAGTGCACGCAGTGCACTGTGTGTATGCACTGCACTGGGTACAGGCATTGCACTGTGTGCATACATTCCGCTGTGTGCGATCATTGCACGTCTGCAGGCAGAGCACTGTGTGCAAGCACTGCATGCAGTGCACTGTATGAATGAAGTGCACTGTGTTCAGGCTATGCAGTGTGTGTGCATGCCGTTCACTCTGTACAGGCAGTGCACGCAGTGCAGGCAGTGCATGCAGTGCATGCAGTGCACTGTGTGTATGCACTGCACTGTGTACAAACATTGCACTGTATGCATACATTCCGCTGTGTGCGTGCAGTGTACTGTGTGCAAACAGTGCATGCAGTGTTCTCTGTGCATGTGTGCACTGCACTGTCTGTGTGTGTGCACTGCACTGTCTACAGGCAGTGCACTGTGTACATGCAGTGCATCCACTGCACTGTGTGTATGCACTGCACTGTGACCAGCACTCACTGTGTGCATGCATTGCACTGTGTGCATGCAGTGCACAGTGTACAGGCAGTGCATTGTGTGCAAGCAGAGCATACAGCACACTGTGTGTATTCACTGCACTGTGTACAGGCACTCTCTGTGTGGAAGCAGTGGATGCTGTACACTGTGTGTATGCACTGCACTGTGTACAAGCACTGCACTGTGTGCATGTATTCAGCTGTGTGCAAGCAGTGCATGCAGTACACTGTGTGGATGCAGGGTGTACAGGCAGTGCAGCACGTGCATGCAGTGCACTGTGCACAGGCAGTGCACTGTGCGCAAGCACTGCATGCAGTGCACTGTGTTAATGAAGAGCACAGACTTCAGGCTATGCAGTGTTTGTGCATGCCGTTCGCTGTGTACAGGCAGTGCACTGTGTGTATGCACTGCACTGTGTACAGGCATTGCACTGTGTGCATACATTCCGCTGTGTGCGAACATTGCACTGTCTGCAGGCATAGCACTGTGTGCAAGCATTGAATGCAGTGCACTGTGTGAATGAAGTGCACTGTTTTCAAGCTATGCAGGGTGTGTGCATGCCGTTCGCTGTGTGCAGCCAGGGCACTGTGCACAAGCAGTGCACGAAGTGCACGCATTGCATTGTGTGTATGCGCTGCACTGTGTACAGGCATTGCAGTGTGTGAATACATTCCGCTGTGTGCGGGCGGTGCACTGTGTGCAAACAGTGCATGCAGTGTACTCTGTGCATGCAGTATACTGTGTACAGGCACAGCACTGTGTGCATGCACACTGTGTACAGGCAGTGAACTGTTTACTTGCACTGCACGGTGTGAAGGCAGTGCACTGTGTGCAAGGAGTGCTTGCAGTGCATTGTGAGTATGCACTTCACTGTGTACAGGAAGACAGTGTGTTCGTCGATAGCACTGCGTGCACTGTGTGCAAACAGTGCATGCATGGCACTGTGTGCATGTGGTGCACTGTGAACTGGCAGTGCAGTGTGTGCATGCAGTGCACCGTGCACAGGCAGTGCAGTGTGTGCATGCAGCGCACTATGTACAGGCAATGCAGTGTGCGCATGGAGTGCACTGTGTATGCACAGTGCTTTGTTCGCATGCACTGGATGGTGCACCGGCAGTGCACTTCGAGGAAGCAGTGCAGGATGTGCACTGTGTGTATTCAGTGCACTGTGTCCAGGCACTCACTGCGTGCAGGAACTGCACAGAGCGCAAGCAGGGAAGGCAGTGCACTGCTGGCAGGCACTGCACTGCGTGCGAGCATTGCACTTTCTGCAGGCAGTGAACTGTGTGCAAGCACTGCGCGCAGTGCACTGTGTGCATGCAGTGCATTGTGCACAGGCTATGCAGTGTGTGCATGCAGTGCACTGTGTACAGGCAGTGAACTGTTTACTTGCACTGCACAGTGTACAGGCAGCACACTGTGTGCAAGCAGTGCTTGCAGTGCATTGTATGTACGCACTGCACTGTGTACCGGGTCTCACTGTGTGTATGCATAGCACTGTGTGCACTCTGTGCAAGCAGTGCACTGTGCACAGGCAGTACACTGTGTGGAAGCAGTGCATGTAGTGTACTGTGTGGATGCAGGGCACTGTGTGCAGCCAGTGTACTGTGAGCAATCAGGGCAAGCACTGCGCTGTGTGCAGGCTGTGCACTGTGCACAGGCAGTGCACTGTGTGCAAGAAGTTCAGGTAGAGCACTGTGTGCATGCAGTTCACTGATTAAGGGCAGTGCACTGTGTGCAAGCAGTGCATGCAGTACACTGTGTGTTTGCACTGCATTGGGTGCAGGAAATGCACTGTGTGCAAGCAGTGCATGCAGTGCAGCGTGTGAATGCTCTACACTGCGTACTGGCTCTTCACTGTGTGCATACATTCCACTGTGTGCAGGTAGTGCACTGTGTACAAGCCGTGCAGTGTGTGTATGCAGTGGTCTTTGTACAGGCAGTGCACTGTGTGCAAACAAGGCATGCAGTGCACCGTGTGCATGCGCTGCACTGTGTACAGGCACTCACTGTGTGCATGCATTGCACAGTGTGCACGCAGTGCACGGTGTACAGGCAGTGCATTGTATGCAAGCAGTGCATGCAGCACACTGTGTGGACGCAAAGCACAGTGAACCGTGTCTGCACTGTGTGCATGCATTGCACTGTGTGCAGGCAGTGCGCTGTGTGTAGGCAGTGCATTGAGTGCACTGTGTGCAGGCACTGTCTGGTGTGCAGGCATTGCACTGCGTACAGGCAGTGCAGTGTGCGCATGCAGGGCAGTCAGTGCACTGTTTGCAGGCACGGCACTGTGTGCATTCAGTGCAATGCGCATAGGCACTGCACTGTGTCGATTCATTGCACTGTGTGCAGGCAGTGCACTGTGTTCAAGCAGTGCAGGCAGTGAACTGTTTGCATGCACTGCAATGTGTTCACACAGTGCATTTTGTACATGCAGTGCACTGTGGGAAGGCAGTGCACTGTGTGCAAGCAGGGCAGGCAGTGCACTGTTTGCAGGCACTGCACTGTGTGCATGCATTGCATTGTATGCAGTCAGTGCACTGTGTGTAGGCAGTGCAGTGCGTGCATGCAGTGCACTGTGCACATGCAGTGCACTGTGTGGAAGCAGTACATGTAGTGCACTGTGTGCGTGCAGTGCACTGTGTGGAGGCAGTGCACTGTGAGCAAGCAGTTCACAGTGTGCAAGCAGTGCACTGTGTGCAAGCAGTGCATGCAATACACTGTGTCTTTGCCATGGCATTGTGTGCAGGCAATGCACATTGTGCAAGCATTGCATTGTCCGCAGGCAGTGCACTGTGTGCAAGCAGTGCATGCAGTGCACACTTTGCATGCAGCACACTGTGCACAGGCAGTGCTGTGTGTCCATGCAGTGCACTGTGTACAGGCAGTGCACTGTGTGCATGCATTCCACTGTGTGCAGGCATTGCACTGTGTGCAAGCAGTGCATGCAGTGCACTCTTTGCATGCAGTACACTGTGCACAGGAAGTGCTGTGTGTCCATGCAGTGCACTGTGTACAGGAAGTGCACTGTGAGCATGCATTCCACTGTGTGCAGGCACTCCACTGTGTGCGAGCATTGAACTGTCTGCAGGCAGAGCACTGTGTGCAAGCACTGCATGCAGTGCACTTTGCCTATGCACTGCACTGTGTACAGGCATTGCACTGTCTGCATGCATTCCGCTGTGTGTAAGCAGTGCACTGTGTGAAAACAGTGCACTGTGTGTATGCACTCCACTGTGCACAGGCACTTACTGTATACATGCATTGCATGCTGTGCACTGTGTGCAAGCAGTTCCGGCACTTCACTGTGTGCAAGCAATGCATGAAGTGCACTGTGTGTGTGCACTGCACTGTGTGCAAGAAGTGCAAGCAATCCTTTGTGTGCACCCAATGCACTGTGCACAGGCAGTGCACTGTACGCAGGCAGTGCATGAAGTGCACTATGTACAGGCAGTGCACTGTGTGGAAACAGTGCATGCAGTACACTGTGTGTGTGCACTGCACTGTATACAGGCAGTGCACTGTGTGCAAGCAGTGCAAGCAGTACACTCTGTGTATGCACAGCCCGGGGTACAAGCACTGCACTGTGTGCATGTGTTCAGCGGTGTGCATGCAGTGCACTGTGTGCAAGCAGTGCATGCAGTGCACTCCGAGCATGGAATGCAGTGTGAACAGGCACTGAAATGTGTGCATGCAGTGCACTGTGTACAAGCTGTGCAGTGAGTGCATGAAGTGCACTGTGTACAGTCAGTGCACAGTTTGTATGCACTGCACTGTGTACAGGCAGTGCACTGTGTGCATGCAGTGCATCCACTGCACTGTGAACAGCACTCACTGTGTGCATGCATTGCACTGTGTGCATGCAATGCACAGTGTACAGGCACTGCATTGTGTTCAAGCAGTGCATACAGCACACTGTGTGTATTCACTGCACTGTGTACCGGCACTCTCTGTGTGGAAGCAGTGGATGCTGTACACTGTGTGTATGCACTTCACAGTGTGCAAGCACTGCACTGTGTGCATGCATTCAGCTGTGTGCAGGCAGTGCAAGCAGTGCATGCAGTGCACTGTGTGGATGCAGGGTGTACAGGTAGTGCAGTACGTGCATGCAGTGCACTGTGTACAGGCAGTGCACTGCGCGCAAGCACTGAATGCAGTGCACTGTGTGAATGAAGCGCACTGAGTTCAGTCTATGTAGTGTTTGTGCATGCCGTTCGCTGTGTACAGGCAGTGCACTGTGCGCAAGCAGTGCACGCAGTCCACGCAGTGCACTGTGTGTATGCACTGCACTGTGTGCATGCATTGCACTGTATGCATACATTCCGCTGTGAGCGTGCAGTGCACTGTGTGCAAATAGTGCATGCAGTGTACTCTGTGCATGCAGTGCACTGTGTACAGGTAGTGAACTGTTTACTTGCTCTGCACGGTGTAAAGGCAATGCACTGTGTGCAAGGAGTGCTTGCAGTGCATTGTGTGTATGTGCACAGTTTGCATGCACTGCACTGTGTAGAGGCAGTGCACTGTGTACATGCAGTGCATCCACTGCACTGTGTGTATGCACTGCACTGTGACCAGCACTCACTGGTGCACTGCCTGAACACTGTGCAGTGCAAGTAATCGGTTCACTACCTGTACACAGGGCACTGCATGCACACACTGCACTGCCTGCATACATTGAACTGCCTGCACTGCTTGCAAACAGTGCACTGCTTGTACACATTGCACTGCATGCACATACTGCACTGCCTGTACACAGTGCAATGCATGCACACAGTGCTATGCATGCACACAGTGTGTGACTGGACACAGTGCAGTGAATACACACAGTACACGGCTTGCATTGCTTGCTCACAGTGCACTGCAGGTGCACCATCCAGTGCATGCGAACAAAGCACTGCGCATTCACACTGCACTGCATGCGCACACTGCACTGCCTGTACACAGTTCACTGCATGCACACACTGCACTACCTATGCACGGTACACTGCATGCACTGCATGCACTGCTTGCACACAGTGGACACAGTGCCATGCACGCAAGCAGTGTGAGCCTGTACACAGTGCAGTGCATACACACAATGCACTGCAAGCACTCCTTGCACACAGTGCAATGCCTGTACACAGTGCACTTCATGCACACAGTGCTGTCCCTACACACAGTGTATTGCATGCACACCGTGCATTGCCTGCACACAGCAGAATGTATGCATACAGTGCAGGGCCTGTACACAGTGCAGTACTCAGACACAGTGCACTGCGTTCACTGCTTGCGGACAGTGCACTGCCTGTACACAGTGAACTGCATGCACACACACTGCATAGCCTGTACACAGTGCACTGCTTGCACGTACTGTAGTACCTGTGCACCCTGCATGCACACAGTGCACAGCATGCACTGCTTCCTCTGCCTGCACACATCTGAATGCATGCACACAGTGCAGTGCTTGTACACAGTGCAGTGCATGCGCACAGTGTACTGCATCCACTGCTTCCACACAGAGAGTGCCTGTACACAGTGCAGTGAATGCACACAGTGTGCTGTATGCGCTGCTTGCAAACAATGCACTGCCTGCACACAGTGCACTGCATGCACACAGTGCAATGCAGGCACAGAGTGAGTGCTGTACACAGTGCAGTGCATACACATTTCAGTGCATGCACTGCTTGCACACAGTGCACTGCCTGTACACAGTGCAGTGCATTTAAACTGTGCACTAACTGTACACAGTGTACCTCATGCGCGTACTGCACTGCTTGTACACTGTGCACTGCATGTACACAGTGCAGTGTCTGTGCACACTGCATTCCATGCTCAGAGTGCACTGCATGCACTGCTTGCACACAGTGCACTGCCTGCAATCAGCTGAACGCATGCGCACAGTGAAGTGCTTCTACATAGTGCAGTGCCGGTAATCAGTGCAGGGAATGCAAACAGTGCTTTGCATGCACTGCTTCCACACAGTGAACTCCAGCACACAGTGCACTGTCTGTACAGAATGAACTTCATGCACATCTTCCATTCAGTGCACTGGATGCACACAGTGCACTGCAAACACTGCTTTCATACAGCGCTCTGCCCGTACACAATGCACTGCATGCACTGATTGCGCACAGTGCACTGCCTACACACAGTGCACTGGATGCACACAGTTCACTGCGATAATTGCTTGCAAACAGGGCACTGAATGCACTGCTTGCACTCAGTGCGCTGCCAGCACGCAGTGCAAAGCATGCACACATTGCAGTGCCTGTACACAGTGCACTGCCTGACTTGCTTGCACACAGTGCACTGCTTGCACACATTGAGTCCCAGTGCACAGTGCACTACATGCGCACATAGCACTGCCCGTGCACAGTGCACTGCCTGCGGAATGGGGAATGCTTGCACACTGTGCATTGCCTGCACACTGTGCCGTGCAAAGATACAGTGTACTGCATGCACTGCTTGCACACAGTGCCCTGCCTGTACACAGGTCACTTCATGCATACAGTGCACTGCCTGAACTGCGTGCACACAGTGCAGTGCCTGCACTGCTTGCTCACAGTGCACTGCCTCCACACAGTGCACTGCATGCACACATTGAGTCCCAGTGCACCGTGCACTACATGCGCACATAGCACTGCCTCTGCAATGTGCACTGCCTACGGAATGGGTAATGCTTGCTCACTGTGCATTCCCTGCACACTGAGCCGTGCAAAGACACAGTGTACTGCATGCACTGCTTGCACACAGTGCACTTCTTGCACACAGTGCACTGCTTGCACACAGTGCGCTGTCTTTAAACATTGCACTGCAAGCACAAAGTGCTCTGTATGAACTTCGTGCACACAGAGCACTGCCTGCACACATGCACTGCATGCACACAGTGCACTGCATGCACTTCCTGCACACAGTGCACTGCCTGTGCACAGGTCACTGTATGCATACAGTGCACTGCCTGTACTGCATGTACACAGTGCACTTGCTGTACACAGTGCACTGCATGCACACATTACACTGCATGCACACAGTGCACTGCATGCAGTGCTTGCACATACTGCACTGCCTACACACAGTGGACTGACTTCACTGCTTGCAAACAGTGCACTGCCTGCACACAGTGCACCCACTGCACTGCCTGTACACAGTGCACGACATGCACACGATGCACAGCATGTAATGCATGCGCACAGTGCGCTGCCTGCACACAGTGCTAAGCATGCACAAAGTGAGTACAGTGCATTGCCTGCACTGCTTGCTCACAGATCACTGCCGGTGCACCATCCAGTGCATGCGAGCAAAGTACTGCGCATACACAGTGCACTGCGTGTGCACTCTGCACTGCCTGTACACAGCGGACTGCATGCACACACTGCACTGCCTGTACACAGTGCACTACATGCACACAGTGCACTGCATGCACACAGTGCACTGCATGCACTGCTTGCACACAGTGCACACAGTGCTATGGACGCACACACTGTGTGCCTGTAAACAGTGCAGTGCATACTCACAATGTACTCCAAGCACTCCTTGCACACAGTGCACTGCCTTTACAACGTGCAATGCAAGTAAACAATTCACTGCCTGTACACAGTGCACTGCATGCACACAGTGCTGTGCCTGTACGCAGTGCACTGCATGGACAACGTACACTGCATCCACTGTTTGCACACAGTGCACTGCCTGCACAGAGCAGAATATATGCACACACTGCAATGCCTGTACACAGTGCAGTGCATACACACAGTGACTGCGTGCAGTGCGTGCACTGCGTGCACTGCTTGCGCACACTGCACTGCATGTACACAGTGAAGGGCATGCACGCACACTGCATAGCCTGAACACAGTGCACTCCCTGCCCTGCTTGCGCACAGTGCATTACCTGTAAACAGTGCACTGCATGCACGTACTGCATTGCCTGTACACCCTGCATGCACACAGTGTGCTGTATGCACTGCTTGCACTGATTGCAAGCAGCTGAATGCATGCACACAGTGCGGTGCTTGTACACAGTGCAGTGCATACACACAGTGTACAGCATCAACTGCTTCCACACAGAGAGTGCCTGTACACAGTGCAGTGAATAGACACAGTGTGCTGTATGCACTGCTTGAGCACAATGCACTGCCTGCACACTGTGCACTGCATGCACACAGTGCAACGCATGCACACAGTGAGTGCTGTTCACAGTGCAGTGCATACACACAGTGCAGTGGATGCACTGCATACACACAGTGCACTGCCTGTACACAGTGCAGTGCATGCAAACTGTGCACTGAATGTACACAGTGCACTTCATGCGCTCACTGCACTGCTTGTACACAGTGCACTGCATATACACAGTTCAGTGCCTGTACACATGGCATTCCATGCTCAGAGTGCACTGCAAGCACTGCTTGCACACAGTGCACTGCCTGCACAAAGCTGAACGCATGCACACAGTGCAGTGCTTGTACGCAGGACAGTGCATACACACAATGTACTGCTTGAACTGCTTGCACACAGTGCACTGCCTGCATACAGTGCAGTGCGTACACACAGTGTTCTGCATGCACTGTTTCCACACAGTGCACTGCCTGAACACAGTGCACTGCATCCACTGCTTGCATACAGTGCACTCCCTGTGCAAAGTGCACTGGGTGCACAAAAGGATTGCTTGCACTTTTTGCAAACAGTGCAATGCACACACACAGTGCACTGCATGCATTGCTTGCACACAGTGAACTGCCTGAACTGCTTGCACACAGTGCACAGCATGCAATGCATGCATACAGTGAGTGCCTGTGAACAGTGCATTGCATGCACACAGTGCACTGCATGCACTGCTTGCCCTCAGTGCACTGCCGGTACACAGTGCAGGCAAAGAAGTACACTGCCTGTGCACAGTGAACTACATGCGCACACTGCATTGCCTGCACACAGTGGAAAGCATGCACACAGTGCAGTGCTTGTACACAGTGCAGTGCATATACACAGCGTACTGCATGGACTGTTTGCACACAGTGCACTGCCTGCAAACAGTGCAGTGCATGCAGTGCTTGCATACAAAGCACTGCCTTTCCGCAATGCACTGGGTGCAAACAGGGCATTGCCTGCACTGCTCGCACACAGTGCAGTGCACAAACACAGAGCACTGCATGCACTGCTTACATACAGTGAACTGTCGGAACAACATGCACTGCTTGTACGCAGTGCACAGCCGGTAAACAGTGCATTGCATGCACCGCTTCCACACAGTGAACAGCCTGCACACAGTGCACTGTCTGTACAGAATGAACTTCATGCACTGCTTCCATGCAATGCAATGG
>Ga0210059_1010545_pt1 | contig 14235 bp, 10 predicted proteins | sample Ectturendosymbi2_FD_188042 | JGI IMG/M metagenome (GOLD analysis project Ga0210059, IMG submission 188042) | Ecteinascidia turbinata endosymbiont from Florida, USA - Sample 2 (SPAdes) (version 2) | ecosystem: Host-associated > Tunicates > Ascidians > Unclassified | place: Key West, Florida... | reverse complement strand
CATAAGAACGACATCGCCAACGCGAAGATTTCTTGAGGGTTTTAACCACTTCTGACGATGTTGGAGTAGGGGTAGATACTCCTTAACCCATCTTTTCCAACAGCAATTGCACAGATCGCCATAAGCGACGAAAACCATCTGCTTCGATAAAGACATCAGCAGGTACGCAAGAGTCCAGTGTTCCGGTGAGAAGCGACGCTGGTGTCAACACCGAAAAGTCCAGTGGGTGGTCGCTGACTGGTGTAAGCGGTCGATTGTTCAGAATATTTTCAACTTCGACCAATAACGAGTGGATAGCTTCATCGTCCAGAGCTCGCTTACCGGCAAGGGAATGCAACATCTTCTTGACCAATTTAACGAGAATCTCCCACACTCCCCCACTGGACGGCGAGAGGGGGGATTGAAGTGCCACTCCACGCCTTTCTGAAGTAGCGACTAGTGAATCTGGGATTGATTCCAACAGTGAACTCCTTCACGAATTTCTCTTTCGGTGGGTAAGAAGTTGGTACCTCTGTCATTGTACATCTCTCGGACAGGGCCTCTTCGATGAACGAATCTAAAAAAAGCTTGCACAAAGGAATTGGCTGTAAGTGAATAAGCCACCTCGAGGTGAACTGCTCGACACGCCATACATGTAAACAAGCAGCCGTGACGTTTGGTATGTTTGCGACCAACCTTTACTAGGATTTGTCCAAAGTAATCGACACCAGTACAAGGAAAGGCTCGAAACCCTGGAGTAACACGACATTTAGGGAGAGGTGCCATAACTTGACCACAAGCTCTAGCCTTCCACAAAAGGCATGTCTGACAATTTTTCAGGTAATGTCGCACTGTCGAATGTCCGTGTACGATCCAAAGCCTTTCCCTGGTCGCTGCAAGTACACACTGTGTACCACAATGACCAACCCTTAAATCAGTGGTTCCCAACCGGGGAGGAATTCCTCCCCAGGGAGGAATTTCATGAGTTCAGGGGAGGAATTTACACCTGGTAACTAAGTACCTAATCAGTGTTGCAAGTGTTGTACTTCTTTTTTATGTTGACATTGTCTCTTTCAATCAGTAATATCAGTTTATATTTGAAATCATCACACGCTGTTGTTGACAAACATTAATTCCATTATTTAACAACAAATATCAAGTTATTGTCGTCAATAAAGACCGTTGTTCCAATTGTAGTTAATACTTGCCAATGAAACCGAACCGGGGAGGAATGAACGTTGCTTAGGGGAGGAATGAAAAGTTCCAAAATGAGCAAAGGGAGGAATGCATCAAAAAAGGTTGGGAACCACTGCCTTAAATGATAGTGACGAATAATTAGCTCAGTCACGTGATGTCTCTTCGGAAGTACGAATGGATGTCTCGCGTCAACTTTTAACGGGGAATTCTGCAATCGTCCTCCAATGCGTAGAAGACCACGAACCAAAATCGGTCTTAATTTGCACAGAGCGCTCGGGGAACACTTGCCTGTGCTTGACCCTTGACGGGTGACATTTGGGAATGCGTCGTAATCCTCGAGCATATTTCTTACCTCAGGAAACACTTCTCGTTGGGCAAACCTTACTATGTCCAAAGAGGCCGCATCTGTCTCTTTCACAGTGAAGAAGCTACATGAAGGGTGAGGATGCGAACCTTTTCCGGAGAACTTCCACATAAAATACTGCTTAAAACGATTCATCCAAGCGGTTGCTTTGATCAATCTCTTCCATGTAGAATAATGCTGTATGAAGGTAGAAATACAGTCATTAACGTGTGGAGTGATCACAATAACAAGTTTTACCGTTTTAATCTCATGGTCATCATCATCAACCGGTGGCAAGTCAACAGGTCGTGCAGGCCAATGTTCTTCTGCTTGCCGCAGAAATTCTGGTCCCCTGATCCAAATGCCACAATCTTCGTCTGGCATTGCACCTCTTGAAGCAAGATCTGCGGGGTTTCTTTTAGATTCAACGTATCGCCATTGGGATGCCTGAGAACTACTGTGGATACGAGACAAGCGATTCGCCACAAATACACTAGAACGATGAGATCTATTTTCGATGTACCGTAACACTGTCGTAGAATCAGTCCAGTAAACAGTTCGACAGAGTCGAACTCCACTTCAAGTTCCTTAGATATTATTCGAGCTAGTTTTATAGCCAGAGTAGCTGCGGAAAGTTCTAGTCTTGGTATCGTAACTGTTATTATCGGAGACACACGCGACTTTCCTGAAACGAACTTGAAGTTCCTCTCACGACTCGGAGGTAACAAACCGCTCCGTAGCCGACGCTACTCGGAGGTAACAAACCGCTCCGTAGCCGACGCTGCTAGCATCACTGAAGCAATGCAGCTCCAAATGCGAATCGTCTTTGCTCCAAATGCGAATCGTCTTTGCAACTCCAACCCATCGTGGGATCGCAATCGCTTGAATTTCGGCAGTGCTTGAACCCACTGCAGTCAAAGTTCTTGGAGATCAAGGGGAATCGCTTCATCCCATCCAATGCTCAGCTGGCACAATCTCTGCAATAAACCTTTAATCGGAAGAATAAAAGGTTGCATCATTCCAAAAGGGTCAAATAACTGACTCGCCTGAGACAGTACCCCTCTGCGAGTGACAGGTTTCTCACGCAAGCTGATGTGAACTTCGAACTCATCCTTATCGGTATTCCAATAAACGCCCAGAGCTTTGCTTGTCGGAAGATCGCCGAGCTCTAGATCTTTTAGACCAGGTGCAAGTTCATCGGGAGAAAGTAACAGGAGCACCTTCTTGCTGTTACTGGAGAATTTGGTTAGTTTGAAACCGCCAGAATCTAAAGTAGTTTTGCCTCAGTTGCAAGTTTGATAGCGATGTCATCATTGTCGACGGATTTGACGCAATCATCAACGTAGAAAGAATTCTTGACGGTAGAAACGGCATCTGCACTGACATCAGTCACGTTGTCGTCAGCGACTCTTCTCAAGGCATAGCTCGCACAAGCTGGGGAAGACGTCGCACCAAAAAGATAAACCAGCGTTTGGTGGTCAGCTGCAGGTTTCGACAAGTCATTAGACGGCCCCCCCAAAAAAACGCAAAGAATCGCAATCACGCGGATCAACTTTGACTTGAAAGAACATATTTTAATGTCGCTAGTAAGGCAACCTTACCTTGGCGGAAATTCAGTAATATGCCCAATAGTGTGTTTGTCAAGTCAGGGCCTTGAAGCAAATTTTCATTGAGGGACGTTCCTCCAAACACAGCAGCACAGTCATGGACAACACGAAATTTACCTGCTGCGTTACACGAATGATGTGGGACATACCATGTTCTTTGTGCCTTGGCCTCGTCCCCATCGGGAATTTTTCTGGCGTGTCCGTCTCCATTGAATTGTGATATCAAGCGAACAGTGAGGCATTGCGTTCGAGCTTACGTTTCAGAGAATGGAGTCTTTTCAAAGCCATAGAACGATTTAACGGAAGACGAATGCCTGTATCCTTCCATGGCAGAGGAAGTTGATAATGGCCATCAATTTTCTTCATTGATTCCTCCATCAAATCTAGGAACAGCTCATCAACAGAAAACGCTTGTCATCGGCGTTCGACCGGTCTTCGCTAAACTCGTGATCGAACATGCGCAGCATTTATTTAAGCAAACTTTGCTCAGCGCGCAAAAAATTAACAGAGTATTCTTTTTTACCTGAGAGACACGATTCTGGGCCGACCAGCGTCCATCCGAGTCCAGTTCTAACGGCCTTAGGCTGAGCGTCTTTTCCGTGCCTTTACTCGATGATCTCATGCGCTTCAAGAACTGCGGCTCCAATAAGAACTTCTACTTCTTCCGAATGAACTTCCGGGAAGTGCAATCCTGGCAAGTGCTCATAACATTCGACGTCGTTGTTGCTTGGGATGCTCTCGGCTAGCTTTGGAAGTGCATCAATAGCGAAAACATTTAGAATACGAATTACATTAGACTCCGCCAGACCTTTCATTGACAAGGTCAGCATGCTACCGCGGTGCAAGCGGGAACCAGACAATCCAACAATGTTCTTGGTTACCTCCTTTCCTTGTAGGTGCAACTTCTTCATCAGACTGGTGGTGCAAAACGACATTTCTGAGTCAGAGTCTAGAAATCCATAGGTGTCCACGAATTTCGTAGGATCTTCATCGTACACGCGAACAGGAAGTACCATTAGACGAACTTTATAACCCCCGTGTGGACAGAGACCGTGACAGACGCGTCGGTCGTAGAACTTTCAGCTCTAGGCAGAGGATTGGGTTCTATACCGGCTGAGAGATTCGAGCGTCGGTTGGGTTGAGCAAACTCTTTATGTAAAACAGTATGATGAGGGCGAGAACAAGCTTTACACTTGGACTCGCATTTACAGTCGCGTAACATATGATCAACACCCAGACAATTAAAACATAAGCGCTTACCCTTTACGAAGTGCCAGAGCTCCTGAATGGGTTTACGTAAAAACTTCCGGCATTTCGAAAGCGTGTGGTTGTTACAATCGCAAGGACAACCATCCCTTGGATTCCTTTGACAATGCAAATGCCTTTCGTCAACAGTTTTAGATTGAACGAAAAACACTTGTCCTGACTTTAGTTTTCTAGGACACGACTGATTATATCTCGCTGGTTGTGCCAAGGCTTGGCCAAAAAGTGAATTCGCACGATCTGCAGCGTCTTCAACGAAAGACAATAGCTGTGAAAATGTCGCTGCGTAGCCAATCGAACAAACATCAACTTTATCACTGAATTTCCTCTGTAGATGAACAGGCGATCGTTTGAACACGTCTAACAAAGTTTGCGACGAATTCAGTTCAGAGTCGTACCCCCATTGAACAAGGGTGATGTGGCAGTTAGCCATATCAGTCGCTAGCTTGTCCAAGTTTTCTCTATCAGCTTTAATGGGAGGTCCCTTCGTAATCGAATCCAAATGGGACTTAACCACCACATGCTTTTTACCAAATTTCATAAAAAGTTTGTCAAGAGCCGTTTTAAGGGCTTCCGATGGTGGGCTGATTATGTTACAAGACCTTATTGCTTCATATGCTTTATCGCGGCACGTATCAATCAGGTACGCAAGTTGTGAAGCGGGGTCGGAGACTTGCTTCATTACTGTCTCCTCAAAGCTTTAAGAAGCCGTAGTAATGCAGAGGGTTGCCGTCAAAAGTAGGTAGGTTGCGCTTTGGTAGGGCAATTCCTTCGCTTATTGCCGTGCTTATACCTTTAATCGTTTCTAAAGCTATTGAATTGCTTTGTACCATGCTCGTTTTAACGTTGCCGAGAGGCACCGGCCCCACTGGAAGACTTTGCGCACTTACATATGGATGCGAGGCGGACAGAGTTTCGTCTCGATTGATAAACACACGTTGCTTTGGGACGAAGTTCTTTGCTGCGACGTTCAAATTCGGTTTCGCGTCAACTAAGTCAACCTTTGAAGTAACCGGTTGCGTATTAGTAGTGATAGCTGGTGAGCGCGAAAATACACACCTAGAAGTAGTAGTCGCCGCTCTGGTGCTAACAGCGTTACCAAGCGGGAAAGATAGAAAGTCTTTAGTGACGTCCTTACTGCAGCAAGGCTCAACTTCGCTGAGGTTGGCCGCAGTAGCACACTGCTGTAATTGTTTCTTACGTTTCTACCTTGAACTAGCCGAGGTTGACATAACCTCTTTAAAGCTTCAACAGCTCCATTTGAGCAACTGCCCGTGATTGCTCCATTTCGACTTCGCAACTTCTTCGTCGAAATTCAGCATCCGCTTACGCTCGTTCGAGGTCAAGACTTAATTCCTTCTGTATCCACTGCAACGCGATCATGTCATGCCTTCTAGCTATGGATGATTTAGATCTTTTCGACGCTACGCTGCACATATCGCTGGCAGAACCTTCTTTATCTGTGCATAGCTGTACAAATTGTTCATACTTTTGTTCACTAATAAATTTTCTACGTTGCAAGTTGGCAAACTTTGCTTCGGCTTCTTCCCTTTCCGCCTGGTAATCTTTCGGTGCATGGCACCTAAAAAAAAGAAGAAAGTGCGAAGTATGTAACATTCGCAGAATCGTTGTGTGTCTTTGCTTCCCTGTAGCCCTGGCGTGACGTTTTTCCCTAATTGTGTTAATTGTGGTGACTAGGCCTCGAGTAATTGACGGGCCGCGTTTTTTGTGTAATTCCGCATACCTTGGCGAATGTTGCTTTTTCCGAGTGGTTGGAACGGTGAAGTGGGTCAGTATACAAATTGAAGACGGAGAGGTTGTCGTTTACTTTTTGGAAGACGTATAGGTCTTTTCAGCACAAGGCTGATATAGTATAAGGCTATTTATAATACAGGACATAAGGTCCTCACAGCATAAGGCTGGGTTTCATAATTTTTGCTAATCACGTTTTGTTGACGCGTTTGTTGGCCAAGTTTGTGGGCTCGTCGAAAGGAAGTAACGTGAATTAACGAATTTTGTGGCTGTCTGTTTTCTTGATGTGGACCTGTCAGTCAGGAAGCTACATCAAAAATTAGCGAAAGTTTTTTATTTCAAAAGTAAATAACAATTTGTTGAAGAATCAACGAACATTCATTACCCTATGGAATTTTGTAAAAGGGGTATAGTTCCGAGATGCCATGCACTGAAGATTACCAAGGAAAAAAGTAGAAGCAAGTTTTGCGAACTTGCGACGTATGAAAAGTATAAGTGATCAAAGGTATGAACAATTCGTCCAGCTATGCGCAGATAAAGAAGGTTTTGCCAGGGATAGCGTAACCTCACAACGATCTTCTGCATCATCCATAGCTAGGAAGCATGAACTGATAACCCTGCAGTTGAAACAAATGGCGTTAAGTCTAGAGCTCGAACGAGCAGAACCGGAGAGAAAACGGGTGAATGCTGAATTTCGACGACGAAAGATCGAAGTTGAACTGGAGCAAGCACGGGCCATGATTCGAATGAAGCTGCTGAAGCTGAAAGAGGCTATGTCGGCGTCGGCTCGTACAAAGTCGAAGCGTAAGGAACAATTACAGCAGCGTGAGTTTGCGGCCAAAAACAGCGAAAGTGGGCCCTGTTGCAGCAAGAACGTCAGTAAAGACTTTTTATCTTTGCCTTTAGGTAACATATTAGCTCGAGAGAGGCGAATACTGCTTCGTGAGTATTTTCGCGCTCACCAGCTATCACTATTGATCCGCAACCAGTTACTTCAAAGGTTGTTGAAGGCATTACCCTACCGAAGCGGAACCTCCCTCCTTTCGACGATTTTATTGCGAAGGGACCTCTGAAAGCTGAAATAAGCATGGACAAACCAGCAACCGATATGGCTAAGTGCCACATCACCCTTGTCCAATGGGGTTACGAATCCGAACTGAATCAATTGAATTCGTCACAAACTTTGTTCGCTGTTTGCATTTGTGCAGTTACGTTTCTTCTGAATCTTCCTTCTCGAAGCAACGAGTGCTTATCTTTGGTCTTTCTGCAACTGTTAGCACAGGGCGTGTGCAAGTGATGTGAAATTCCTCGAGAATTGGTTATTTCTTGTGTGCAAGTGGTTAGTATTCTGTTCTCACGTTTCTAAGTATGTTAAAATGATTTCGCTTTTCACAGCTTTATTCATTTTGGGGCTGGTATGTAACGTTCGCAGAATCGTTGTGTATCTTTGCTTGCCTGTAGCCCTGGCGCGACGTTTTTCCCTAATTGTGTTAATTGTGGTGACTAGGCCTCGAGTAATTGACGGGCCGCGTTTTTTGTGTAATTCCGCATACCTTGGCGAATGTTGCTTTTTCCGAGTGATTGGAACGCTGAAGTGTGTCAGTATACGAATTGAGGACTGAGAGGTGGTCCTTTAGTTTTTGGAAGACGTATAGGTCTTTGTAGCACAAGGCTGATATAGCTTAAGGCTATTTATAATACAGGCTGGGTTTAAGCATAAGGCTGGGTTTCATAATTTTCGCTAATCACGTTTTGTTGACGTGTTTGTTGGCCGAGTTTGTGGGCTCGTCGAATTGAAGTAACGTGAATTAACGAATTTTGTGGCTGTCTGTTTTCTTGATGTGGACCTGCCAGTCAGGAAGCTACATCAAAATGGTTGCCAGACCGGGAATTGAACCCGGGCTGCCTGGGTGAGAGCCAGGATTCCTTACTTCAATACATGGAATTCGGCTAAGTCAGAGCGAACTGCATCAGATGAATGTGCCTGATGTGAAAGTCGAAACTCAAAATGCCTCGATCAGAAATGACGAGGGAAGCGCTTCTTTGGTCAAATCGGTTTAGGCGCAGATAGCGATCAATTGGCTTTGATCACTTCCTCGGCTGGAAGTTCGAACGGCAAGCGGGGCAGACCGGGTGTTCCGCTTCACCAATCATTGCGAAGTGCATTGTAGGTAACTTCGTTGTCAGCATTTGCCTTGGCCAGCTGGAAGTCTGGAAAGAAATTATTCAGGAAAATTATGTTGTAAACCTGTTTTGCATCCTTTCACTGTACAAGAATAAAATAGCCTAGTGTATCTTGTATCGGAATTGTCCAATGAAAACTCAACACTTTACACCAATGAGAAATCCAGTTATTTAACCAATATCGCTGTATCTTTCATTATAGCACAGTTATTTTAGACACTGAGCAATCTTTGATAGCAATATTTAGAAGCCCTTATCACAAGATGACGCTAATTTTATTCACTTTGTGAAAATTGACATGTGTGTCTGTCTGCAAAAGTTTCCCTGTTTTTCAACGATATTCCATAGAATGGTAAGACCTTTTGCTTGTATTCGAGTTAGTAATATAAAAAATATTTTGTTCTTTGCGTGGTGCTCTTGTGTGTAGTGCCCCCTCAAAATCTATCTTTTGTGATGCCGACTTTGGTTCCACAATTGCCTTAGATCTTCAACAGAAATTAAAGCCTTTCCTACATTCGTCTGAAGAACAAATTGCATTGGGATCTTTTCTTGGAAATTATAGCTCTTTCGTGTAGTTCAGAAGTTCTCTTTGTTAAATTTCCGCGATTTCTAGCGTTTTCAGTGGGTTTGTTTTTCGGATATAACGATTTCCATGCGGGGCCATGTTGCCTCCTTCGAAAATATCGTCTAGCTGTCGATCTGATTACCTGTACGTAAACTCCTTTTTTAGTACTAGTAACCCGTCATTTTTGAACCAAAGAAGCTAAATCCATTTAGTGGACACAGGGCTTATTCATGCCGTTTTGAAATTGTGATTTTCCATGCATTATAAAATATAGTGTTTTCATCCTCTCTACCACAGGTCCATGGGCGTACGAGGCTGGTGAAAAAGTTCAGGGCAAATTCTGTTTTCACGGCAAGAGCAAGTTGCTCAAAATTCCTGAACAATAAAAAATATTTCAAAACAGTGAAAATTTTCAGGTCAAATCTGTTTTTCAGCGCAAGCGCAAGTTGCTCAAAAATCTTGAATGATAAAAAATATGCATTCAGTTAGTGAATTCAAGGCACACTCTGTTTTTCAGGCAAGCGCAAGTTGCTCAAAAATCCTGAATGTAAAAAGTATATTCAATGCAGTGAAAATTTTCAGGGCAAACATAAGTTGCTCAAAAGTCCTGAATGATAAAAATATTTCAATACAGTGAAGAATTTCGGGTCAAATCTATTTTTCAGGGCAAGCACAAGTTGCTAAAATATCCTGAATGATAAAAAGTATATAGTCAATACAGTGAAAAATTTCAGGGAAATCTCTGTTTTTCAGGGCAAGTGCAAGTTGTTAAAAAATGCTGAACGGTGAAAAATGTTCAATGCAGTATATTCAATGTATATTTACTTGGGGATGGTCGGGGCAAATTGGACTAGTTTAGTTTGTAATCTGGACTAAAGACGTAACTGATGAAAATGGCTTTGATCTAGACCAGCTATATCCAACCCAAATGTCTTACTGAGCCAAAAAGTATGTCACTATCTGGAGCAGGGCCGCACACTGAATGACATATTAATGAAAGCCGCACATTGAATGGCTTATTTTGATCTTATCAAATTATTTTAGCTTAAGCTAATGTACTGAAAGCGTTCGAATCCTCATTGCAATGGTAACAGACGTGATAAAGTGGCACTGAAAACCAACTGCATCAAAATTTTCAAATTCAGGATTATCAAAATAAGGACAGGTTCTCAGTATATTGGATACATTTACTACAGCGAAAACCTAAACTGGGCCGCATGGCGGCCCGCGGGTTGGGCATAGCTGATCTAGACCAAGCCCTCGTTTTCTGTAAACATCGAACAATTGGATGTCGGTAGGTCAACAGCTTGATCTAAGAATTCGGTAAGCTCCTTTGAGTGCGCGTGTTTAAGTGCTTTGCTCAAATGCACAGCACTTACGATAACACAGACAGGTGTAGGGTTACACCCTTCGGTCCGAAACCGTCGCTTTTAACCATTGCGTTGCGCCATCGAAATCGCGTATATCTTTGCATTAGTAAAGGCAATTACCGTGAAGTTTCTTGTCTGGGAGAACACAACACGCAAGGAACTTCACACCATAGAGTACAAGCAAGGTAACTACAGAATTTGCGTACAACGGCACCTCGAGGGGATTGCATAATGAACGTTATTGCCGAATTGACGTTTCAAGAGAATTGAAATGCATGTAAAAGATTGCATCGGGACCGCACAAAATGTAACATTATAGGCGAATTGACGTTACAGACGAAGCCGTTATGAACGCATTCAACTGTACAGAACAGACTTATGAGGTTTCATACCCCATTCGGATTGTACTAAAAAGTTAGTTTCAGAGCATCAGGGCAAATTGGTTGTTTTTAGAGTAATTTGTTATTTTCAGGGCAATTTTTCCGCCCCCCTCAGTAAAATGCCTTTCCCGTACGCCTATGATAGGCCGATGATAAACACAATGAAGACAATTTTTTCACAGAAGCAAAGTATTGTCAAAACACCTTCAGTTAAACACGAAGTTAGCCCAATTTTAGACACATTTTCCCAGTGAAGCTCGCGAGAAACTGTTCTAGCTGATTTAACTAACATATAGAGTTTCAACAAGCAATCTCTGTTTGCGGAAAATCTGGTAAAAACAACCAAACCTAGGATCCAAAACTGACAATCGTGCTTTTTCGAGTTTTGCAGTATCTGGCGGTCTTCCGTTGTTGCGAGCTTTTTTGTTAGTGGAAATTGAACATCAAGAACCGTTTTTTTGTCTTTTTCATTCTTTTTTTGTAACCGCTTTGATAAAGATGGCCTGAATCTCTCTCACGCTCAGATGCACAATATTGTCATGTTGTTACTGTAATGACAAAAGTCTAGAGTAGACATTTGCATTTCCGCCCGTTTCAAGGTAAATTGTGAAGCCATGCCTCGGCGCAGTTTTGCAAATTTTTAGTTAACATTGAGTCGTCATAGAAAAGATCGTTGCACGGGGCCCCCATAAGCGCGGGGCCCTAGGCTATGGCCTATTTGGCCTATGCGCAAATCCGTCCCTGGCCTAACTGTTCTTTAGAAAGATCAATCAAAAGTTTTTGCTCTCCTGGTGTGAATTCAGGAAAACAGCCTATCGTTAAATGATAAAGTTGCCCTCAAATGGTAAATTTAGGCAGTCTTTTTAAACAGGGACGGATCCAGCTAGTAACGTTAGGGAGCGATTTTAGTAATATTTGATAGTCAAATCTCATAAAGGCTTCGCTACTGTAAGAGAGATGAAGTATATTTCACAACACTGCTGTGACAAAAGAATGGGTCCATATATTGCGAACAATGAGACATTTTGAACGTGACGAAAATCTTATTCGGAATTGGTTTTGATATGTTGTTTTGCGAATTGTACAAAGTCATGGCGAATAAAGTTACTTTGTAGGTTTCAGGGGGGCGGTCGCCCCAATCGCCCCTCCCTGGATCCGCCCCTGCTTTTAAATAATAAAGTTAACGATCACTTTCCGCGCTTGTACAATTAAATTTTATTTGAATAATCATTTCAATTAAATTTCCGTTCTGGTAGTGTCTATCTGTTTTGACTGTTTGATTGCAAATGATTCCCTCTAAAATTTGATTGAAAGATAGTCTACTGCTACAGATGTTGAACTCTTTCGTCTGGTCACTGTTTTTCAAAAGCGCTTTTTTCATTTATGCGTATGCGTAGCGTTTGCTCTTATTTCTGTTTATCGCTAATTCTTACCCACTTTTGCTTTTCCTTTGAAAATGACCTACTGTATGATACGTCGAAACGGTAGGATATTTTCCTAATAAATTCACACCAGAAGAGCAAAAAATTTGATTCAAGAATGCCTGGTTGTCAAAACCCAATATGTTACTTAGATCGTCCGATTTATTACTTTAGATATCAGGCCGTCATTCTTATTTCATCGCTATACATTGAAATATTATGTGTTAAATGCTATATATTATTGTGAACCCGGAGTTCAGTTTTTTGGGGCCCAAACCACCTAGCACCGGTCCTGGTCAGCACCTTAATTCCGATCAATTGGTTTAATCCTTGCAATGACAGTTTGTGGCAATTGCTGGTACTCACACGTCTGCACAAGTGCACAAGAGCCAGATTGACTCTTCTGGTGGGGTTCACAACCTTTTCAGTGTTGCCGGCCGTATTGCGTTTATTTTATGGCGGCCAGTGAATTCAAGATATTCTGCTTTTTTACATTGTTTCTGTTCTGAGCCTAACCTGCATCCACACGTCTATTTCGCCGTCTTTCTACTGTATCTTCATACAGTAGACAAAGAGTTTCTATTAATGCACGGCCGCCATAACAAATGTCTTAAATTACATGCGCACGGCCGCATATATCTTTATCAACCTTGCGGACGCAGGTTGTAGGCGTTTTGCTGCATGTGTCTGTTGAACGCAGACTTCTAGGCAGGCAATGCAGTGAGACAGGGACTGCTGATAGCGATAAGCCACGTAAGTAGAGAGGTTTTGGGCATTGTGCCCCATTTTTCTTTGGCCCCAGCCAGTTCCCCTCATGTCTCAGCCAGTCCCATTTGACCCCAGTCAGTTCCTCTCATGTCCCAACCTGCTGTCTTTGCCAGAACCCCTGTTGCATTGTCAGCTTGTCCTGTATCCGTGAGCCAAAGTTTGTATTTTGTCAGACCTGATGATACGTTTGTCGTCATTGGCAGAGAGAACTATTTTATTCACTTGTTCTGTGATGAGACTGTCTTGGCGACTTGGAATGACATTCATCGTCCTTAACACTTCTTTTCCTGAGAACAAGACGTCTTTGTAATCATTGAAATAAATTTTGTTTCTTATGACATTTCTCTTGACGCCCTTACACTTTTTTTCTTCTTCACCATCAAATTTCTTGATTGCGTAGAGCTTCGCTCGCAAGCCAACAAACTCTGTGATTATTTCACCACCAGCCTCATCCTTGAACTTTTCTGGAACCTTCTTGTTGCTTCCTGTTGGAATGCCTGAAGGATGGCTTAGTGAGAAATTTGAAGTGTCAAATTTTTCTTGGGCGTCAGCTGAAATATCTTTGAAAAAATCTTCTGTTTCGATTTCATAGCAAAGACTGTCAGTGTCTGTGAACAACAGATTTGCCTTCGAGCCGAATTTTTTCTTGATGTAACTGTAATGAAACTCATACATCAAGGTCTTTGACAAATCCAGGATTGCAATCCCAAGATAAACTGGCTTGTTGAAAACCAATTCCATCTTCTTCATGTGCACTGCGACAAGATCTTCGTCAAATGCAGTGCAATGATCAAAGTTTGGTTTTGCCACACATTTTTTCAGCGACTTTTGGTTATTGACCAACCGAATATTTACCCGGTTGCGGATATTTTCCATCGTCTTGCCAAAGACCCTATTGTTCATGAGTTTGAAAAAATCTTTCTCAAACTCGTTTTGCGCCCTGGAACGAAGGTTCGTATTCAAGTCAATGTATTGTTTCAACCATGCTTTTTCGTCAAAGGAAATTCCGCGGTGAATCTTCGTTAGTTTCAAACCGAGATCCAAATATTGTTTCAAATTTTTGTGATGAAGAACATATTTCTTCTTTTCATTCAAATTTGGAATAAGTTTCTCAACTTTGTTGATTTCAATTCGCTCTGGAGCGAGCGGATATTCATTGTGCAAATCATGAAGCTTCTTTGGGTATTCCAAGTCAACTTCAAGAATACATCCTCTCCCCTCATGATCAGAAAATTCTCTCCAATTTTTCAAATCTGTCATCCACTTGAAACCTCTCACTGGCAGTGGCAAACTCATCGCCCAACCATAGAGATTGTTAGCGTCAAGATATTGGATGAATTTTGATTTTTCATTCGGATTGAATTTCTCACCCATATATTTATTGTTTGCTTTTGCATATCGTTTTG
>Ga0210059_1010544_pt1 | contig 14238 bp, 7 predicted proteins | sample Ectturendosymbi2_FD_188042 | JGI IMG/M metagenome (GOLD analysis project Ga0210059, IMG submission 188042) | Ecteinascidia turbinata endosymbiont from Florida, USA - Sample 2 (SPAdes) (version 2) | ecosystem: Host-associated > Tunicates > Ascidians > Unclassified | place: Key West, Florida... | reverse complement strand
GTTGCAACTGGTAGGTTCACGATTCGCACTTTTTTTTTCTTTTTCAAACTGCTAAGAATCGAACGCTAGTCGCAACGAAACGGTCGCGCAAAAGCATATGAGATTTAAACCAGAACCGTCGGCCAGTGGCGTAGCCAGACCAAAAATTGGGCGGGAACAAATAATTTTGGGGAGGCAAAATTTTGATTTTACGCGAATGACACTATTTTGTCAAGAAAAACGCCTCTCAAAACACAAAATGACTATATTTTCTAAAAGTTTGGAGAGGGCCATGGCCCTTTTCGCTCCCCCCTGTCTACGCCTATGCCGTCGGCAGAAAGTCTTCACTCTCTGGGGCTTTACATTTGTTCATGGGGACATGACATTCTGAAAATTTGATAAAATCTCCACTGGTTACAGTGTTTCATATTTAAATTTGGAGGGAATGCTCCCCGTGGCCACGGGAGTGTTTTAAACTTCTCTTATGCTGTCATTGTTGAAAACCGTACAAAATGCTACAATCACCGAATCAAGTAAGACTGAACAGAGCACAGTAAACAATTAAAAAAGATTTTTGTCCTGGCCTTCTTCATAACAAAATCATCTAGGAAATTTGTTTGGCTAGGTTTGGCACTTTTAATGCACCGATTACTTAGTGTGGGCAACCTCTCTTGGAACATTGCGACCCGTTAATTCAGTTTTAATCCTTTTGAATCTTGAAAAGAACCTTCCTCCTGAGCAGTTGCTGTAGTAACCATCAAGCTAAGAAATAAGGGTCCGCAGGGTTGGATAAACTAAGAAACACTACTCTAAGACATTCCTGATCGCAACACATGCACCAATTTATTTATTTTTTGACATCGCAATGCCATGAAGTTCACTTGGACATAAAAAGATCCTTATCATGTCAATCACGGTGACAATCACATGTTCAAGCAGAAGATCAATAACCATATTTTTAACTCCAGTTCTGGAGGTTTGCTGAATCACTCACCAGGTTTTAAGCATACTGTGTCTTAATCTAGGTGCACTATGGCACTAACACCACCAGGCTGAAACAGCCAAAATCTAAGTAACCAAATTTCTAGAACAGAAAGTTACCAAGAAGCAATGACCACAGCACCAGTCAAGCTAGCCAAACGAACTAAATGGAAATTAATATCTTCTTTATAAAAGACAACTTGTTCACACAACAACATTCACCATGAGATCAAAACATTAGAAGTATACAAAACACACAAACATCACAAGCACTTCAGATTTATGCACATATGACAGGCTAAAAACATAAATAACAGTACTTATGAACTTACAATTGCACACCTGGAATGGTTGAAATCTCATAACACCAAACATGTTAGGCCAAAGGTGAGAAGAATTATTAACTACTGCAATGCATGACACTTCTCTCAGCAATTAGGCTACTGGATTCACTGTAGCATTTACCTCAGGACTAAACTGCACAAAACTTTGAAAGCAGAAGATGAAAAAATACATAATTTTCATACTTAATGGCACACATCTGTGGTAATATTAAGAGTCAATTCTTAAAACTTGCACATTACAATAAAGTCATATTTGGCAAGCACGGTTTTTAGACAAAGTGCCTAAAATAGGCACTTAGGACGTACAGTAGCCTATTGTTGCAACCTCTCCGGTGGTGTTGCGTTGAATGTGTGATTCACCACGAACGGGATGTGCGTGAAGAACAACACCATACATATATGTGGCTCGAACAAGCAATAACAGAGTCATCATGGCATGTGAACTCTATTGTTGCTTGCTGCCACAGTGCGAAGCTTTGCGCATATGCCGCTCGGGATTTCTGATCGCAACACTATGGTCAAAGTATTTTTTCAAAGTCTAATATTGTAGTTTTTGTCTAATATTGTACTTTTTGATTATATTATTGTACTTTTTGATTCTAGTATTGTACTTTTTGATTCTAATATTGTACTTTTTGATTGTCCATCAACATATTAATGCTAGTTGGACCAAATGTGTTGTGAGCTGCAGAAGCTGTCAAGTCTGAATCAGTCGTATCATGACATCCAATATATGTAGCAAGCTAGCCTATTTAAGTTATTTTATTCACATCGACCCGCATTGTGCTGATCCCCAGGCTGAAATATCTTTGCTAGAAAAAAGCAGACACGGCAAGCAATGAAACTAATCTGTTGAACTGCTTCCACAGAATCAGTTGAACTTGTCATACAGGTTTGGGTTGAATTTCCTTAGAAAACCATTGTTTGGCTTTAGCCTACCAGCTTCAAGTCCGGTGTTGGCCTAGTTAAGAATCTGCACCTAGTAGTGGACTACCTCTTCCATTTGTAAGCGCTTGAGGTCGGGCTAAACCTTGCCTAATTGCTACGCTATCCCAAAAGCTACTTTCCCATCATAGCTCCCATTTTTGTTCTCATATGATATAATTGCGAGTTGAAACGCAAACTTCACAAATTGCCCCTTCCCTGCAGTCTGCAAATCCAACGCAGAGCTACAGCAGGTCATGTGACTAGATTCAAGTTTCCATCCAGGTAGGTTGCGTCACACGAAGCCAAAGCAAAACTGAAAATTGCATGCCTTGATCCAATAGCAATTTTGCAGTGTTTACGAAAAGTAAATTTACCGGTACCCAAAAATAAAAATTTTCGCTACTACACAAACACTTGTGAATAGTACAAATTTTGCACTACAATATATTAGCAAAAAAGGTTGTTCAGCTTCAAAACCTTTGCATATTTTTAACAAAAACTTAATTAGTTTTGACATTTCTTTTCGGAAACACGCATTCAATCGCAGATTTTGCATGCGTGCTTCCCGTTCCGCATGCGTGTTTACCCAATTTTTTTTTCCGGAATTCAATAGCAAAACCAAACACGTTTGAAAGGCTCTTTTGCAAGAACTAACTTTATTGTAAAAATACTTTAAGAACGAAGTTTTGAGAGGAGTTTGTGTTTTTTACTTTTCTTTGTGTCTATGACTTAAAAATTAATTTAAAGTTTTGAAGTGATCAGGTTTTATTCACTAAAAGCAAGACATGCACTGCATGCTTTGCATTCACTGATGCTACGCCCCTGATTTGATGATCTCAAATCAAGAATGTGTGAGGTTGACAAAGTGCTTGATAGAAAGCAAGATATTTTGCAAGAATATTTCTGAAATTTGGATACTTGCATACTTTGGCAGACAGAGGTCAACCAATCAATAGAGATGGTGCCATTTGGTTAGGTTATTTTTGGCTACAGAATGGAAGTGCAATTAAAATAAATATAATCAGTACAAGGTCAGGTACAAAACAAATCATTCCTGCAGTGCATATGTAGACGATGCTAAAGACGCGTTTCAAGAGATGTGGGGCCATAAAACGGTGACCATATGTGGGTATTCACAGTCACTGAAGCTCATCAATATGGGGGGATAGCGAGTTCACTCTCAGAAAAGTAGTGTGCGAAGCGTTCTTCGGCCGGTGCTTTTTGTGGAGTTTTAAAAGTAAGGGATATACTTCCAACAAATTTGTTGGAGACAAAATAAGGACGACCTGTCTTTCCAGACACGACTGGACTTCAATGGTATTAAGAGTGATGTGGATACAGCTCATACAATGCGCAACGCATCTTTTGGATGGCTACTTGCTATATTGTTCAACCAGGTGGATATTGAGGCACTGGATGCAAAGACCATTTGTAAATATTTGGAAGTTACAGCTAAAATAGGGATTTTATCTTCAAACTGGCAGGAAAGCTGTGCTCAGCAGAGAGAAACTGTAAGGCATGTAGAGTCCCATATGTATTGTATCCGAAACGCATTCGCGATGTGGCTGTTGAGTCCATGTCACTCCATAAATAAACCAAATTCCGAATTTACCAGTCAAACGAAACCAGAATGAAATGTTTCCACTGTTCAAATGTGTGTGTGGAACATGTTCTGGCCCTGTGTGTAAATTTTGTTTCGAAATGTAATTGGATTGCTCAAATTTTCCAGCCTAGAGGACAATTGACCCGTGTGGTAATTCACCAATTTTTCATAGTGAAACACTGGTTTTGAAAATACTTTTTTTGATGTGTTGGTGTTTTGCTCAAGACACAAAAATAATAAAAGCCAAAACTTTTCAGGTTTCCAGCTGCAAACTTTTTCCTTAAAAATTGAAAAGAAAATCGCAAAAGGGTCAGTTGACCCGTTTGGTAGTCCTATGGTTCGCATTTGCAACTTTGTTGCGTTTCAGACACCTCTTGGCATTCAGATACGCGGAAATATTACTAAGATATTCGTAAGAACAATCTTCTTCACCGATCAAACTAAAACATTTGAGCATTAAAGTTCTGATTATTTCAATACATTCCTTGGAGCGAACTATTTGATCCGTCAACTTGCGCTCTCCAAATAAGTCTCTGTATTGTGAACCGATTCTCAGCTTTGCAAAAGTGAAACATGACCTTACATAAGCAGTATGAATTAAAAAAACACAATTTCCTTGAACGCATTGGGTAAACATTCAACTGTCACCCTAATATTCTTGCAAACAATATGGTCTTTATAAAAAACATTGAAAATAAAATGGATTCGAGTATTTCTGTGTTTGATATCAAGAAGCAATCACCAAATCTATTTGCAAACAGTTACAGACTTTTTGAAGAAGTCAAGGAAAAATCACTTTGAAGGCGTACAACGATTTTTGCACGTGTAGTGCAACGTCTGTCGAAGAACGCTCCGAACTGCTTGCACAAAATGAGGAAATATTCTAGAAATAATATTTTGCGTTACGTCTTTGAATTTTGGGCTGAAAGTTTAAAAACTAGCCTAGCATCCCTGAAGAATATGCTTCTCCATGGTTTTTCAGTGTAGTGTTTTCAAATAGTGATTATTATTTTGTGACAGCTTGCTATAACAATTTGAAGCTTGTGCTGACAGTGCTTTGTAAATTAGTTGGCGGGGTGTTGTAAGTTGCAGCAGGCTGACTCACATTGCGTATTTGCACTTCCAGGAAAACAAAGTCTGCTCGTGATTCGAAAAGACCCGTTGCGTGTATCCACTTTAAAACGTTGGGTCAAAGTCGCACCTACTGTTTTGGTAACGTGTAAAACTTTTCCATGTAGTGATCACTGCTGCTTTACTTGGGACTTACGTGAACTGCATCTGACAATCCAATTCATAGTAAAAATGCAATACATTTATCTAGGTCAAAAAACCTCAAACGTTTGATAGCGATGCATGGTTAACCGACAAACTTGAAATCATTAGGCCTTATAACTGACAGCAATGACATTTTCAACAGCGTTTCTTTGGTAGGGAAATTTTTAGTATCGGAGTGCCTTTGAAATGTTTCGTTTGTGACATTTTTGAAAATATCCATGTGCAGTTTCGCTTTTAAACTGAGTTAGATTGATTAAACTCAAACGTATCGCCGCTTTTAATCATTTTCATAAAAGTACAAACGTTTCTTGTATAATTCAATGCTCTGATACGCAAATGTTGTACAACGCAATACTCACTTGTACTATGTCGTTTTGTGAAGTTTTGTGATTTGGTGGTTCAGTAACATCAATCGATATATTTGCAAACAGACGCATAGTTTTGAAACAAGTCAATGAAAAAATGTTTTAAACTGATTCGTAAAAATCCGAATGTTTTTTTTCTGTGTTTCGCATTACACCAGCACCAAACCAGTGTAAATAGACGCAGTTACATAATTTTGAAACAATTCAAATGTAAAACGTTTTGAAACAGAAACGTGGAAATCCACTGAAAAAAATAAAACGGTTTCGATTTTTTTATGTTTCAATTGAAAAGCACAAAAAGATCTTCAAACAGGTATACTGATTGTTACAACCGTTTTGTGAAGGAACATTAATCGGTAAACTGCATATCACTGGTTCACCGCAGTAAAATTAATTGATGGAATGTTGATGTGAAATACCCCGTGCTGTCATTTTTGATAGCAACACGAAGATGGTTTGTACACACTTCAAATTGCAAACGATGAAAGCTGATAACGTGAATCTACATTCAGTCGAAGCAAATGACTTTTTTAACACCCACGCCCGGTGAAGACTGTGTGGGAAATCTGTTTACCGAACAAGACCGACTCACTAATCATTCCTTTTCAGTAGCAACACGACTTGCTTTGTTTAATCTTAAATTCATAGAAATAGTTTTTTTCGGGTAATCCTATGAAACCGTTTGCAAACAACCTCGCGTAGTTTTGTCTGACCTGGACGCACTATCCTTTGAATGCCAAATGATTGACAATAAACTAAATCTTGCTGATTGAACTGTTTGACAACTTAGGCTTGCAAGTCTCGCAGCTGTACAAAATGCCTGATAAATTATGTAACAATCAGTTGTTTTCAAGTGAGACAACATTAATCGAGATCTTCTGTGAATTTCTCTGTAGTAAATTTGAGGTACTCCTTACGTGGTTTTTGTATTTTGCTATGAAAACTTTTTAACAAACTTGTGAACCCAATTGGATGTCAGCCGATTTTGGTCGGGCCTAAACGTTGTCCAATTACTCGTGTCTAAGCTAATTAAAGCTAAAATCGTACAGAATAGTTACGTCACAGGCGTTGCGCAACAATCGCATAACTTTCACAGGAATTAGCTCTTTTTTGGCCTCCAACGGGCATTCCCTGGCGTGTCTTGGAGAAAATCTGTTTATATAAACAAAGTGTCTTACAGTTTGAACAGTTATTGTGTTCGAGTCACCCTTGTGAAAAACATAGTGACAATTTAGTTTTGAATTATCTATTAGGATATGATTTCATTAAGCTTGATATTTTGTTAAAAACATAGTAACTTTTATGACAATACTCTACCTCATTTTGATCAAGTTACACCTTGATGTCAAACAAATTGACCACCATTATTAAAAATACCGATCTTTTGAAACGATGTTGACGTTTATGCAACCTTTTTTGATATCACTGACAAAATGGCGGCGATTTTGATGTCACCTGATGTGACGTCACCGGCATAAATCGTGACGTCACCGACCGAAAGTGTGGGTCAATTTAACGGCATACACTACTCCCATGGATCAGTTTCAGCGCCCTTTTATGGTTTTCTGGCAGTATAAGTTCCTGCGTCTAAACTGTTACATGACGTTATTTGTGTTTTTTTAAAGTAACGTTGTTGATAAATATCCTACGGATACCTGTAAAAGCAACGAAATAGTTCGAACTGCTCGATGCATATTCAAACAAAGCATCTGCAAAATATATATAAAGACAAATTTTTCAACACAAGAAGCAGGCAAAAGAAATCTGAGCACAACGGATCGAGTGCCTATCATTCCTTTAATTTTTCAAGGTAACATTTCGGTAGCAACGGCACAAAATCCATATTTTTGGTCTATGCTTGAGAAACCACTACCGCCGGAAGCTAATGCCACATTGCAAAATATTAAACTTTGAGAGATACAGTCCATGGAATATTCTGAGTTTCACCAATTGCAAAAATTTTGTTTGGCAGCTAAAAAATGTTTATGGGCATGTGCAAACATTCGGTTGTCAACAAAGTTGTGATTAAATGCAGCTACAACAAATATAAAAGTGATGAAGAATATAACCAAAGATATGAAACGATTACCAAACAAAGATTTTGCAGATGATTTTTTATGTTAATTGACATTGTTAAGCCATCTGCTTTTGAATGTGATCAGGTGTGTGGGCTTGCTAAAATGTTGGCCATATAAGATGCCAGATGCCACTTGACGATGTACTGCTACATAGATTAAACTGAAAGTTAACGAAACAGCGAGAGTACTTTGAGGAAACGTCTCAGGCAAGTTGTTGGTAAAGGCCTCAATTAGAGATACAATTAATTGTTATTTAAAAAGTTTTCCAAATGATGAACGTTTCGTTGTCTATGATAATTTGCGCCAATCAACTACCGCCTTGAAACAAATTTTTCAGAAGCGGATATCTGGGGGACTATGCTTGTAAAATGTAAAGGAACCAAGAATACAAATTGGTTGTCAAGGTTCATTCTTTTGATTGCCTGTGTAAATTCTATTTCTCATCAAGCTCTTATCAACTACCCTCATTGTACTGAATTTGCAAAAATGAAAGCATCAATGAAATTTATTTGGAGTTGACAGTGCGTTCCCTAATCACTGTTTTATGTTTGTAACAGAATGCGATTTATTATAGAGAAATTATTACTGTTGATCCCTGTGTAATTTGTTGGGGAATTATTAATTAAGGTAAGCACAGTTTTTCAATGATGTTTATAATACTGACGCGTGACAATCAAAGCACACTTTCATCATTCAGTATGTTTCTGAGTTTGTGACAAATAGTCCCGTGGCTGAAAAAAACACTCTGGTTTCACTGATGTGGACTCGATTGTAATTAATGCATGATACAGCTTTTCAAGGTTAGTTCACCGCTATTTTGTAGCCTCAAAAAGACTGATTTATTTTATCACAATTTGTGATCGGATCTCTTCCTGTGCCGGAATAATTTTGTGGTCTTCACTCCAATGGATTACATGCATTCTGTGCTTGATTTCAAATGGCTGATCAAACTTTTGGTGATTAAACCACACCCTTTTGTGTAACGGAGCACAGATTGCACTGTTTTCTTATTAGAAACCGAAAGGTTGAGTTGAAGACTGATTTTGAAAGAATAAAATAACTATTTGTTTTAACCCAACAACATTAGGCACATTTGAGAAGTGGCTCCGAAACCCTAAATATTACGAAAATGTATGTTACAAAGTGGCCAAAGAAGTGCGAATAGGGCATAGCTAGGAAGGTTTTGCTGAATTTGTTTATATACAGCAGATCCAAGTCTGGAACGATTCTGGTTCCACTCTGAGTTAGCTCAGAATATTTGAAATATTTGAATAACCATCTTAGCATCAGTAGTCCAATTTTTTGAAACGCCGCAAAAGTTTGGACAAAGGTATGGATAAGGAAATTATACAATGCATTTTACGAGATGATGGTGTCATGTTTTTGAAAGCTGCCGTGTATGGCAAAACTGCAACTTTTCTCTCATGTCTTTCACCTTAAACGGACTTAAATCCATTTGGCTGCTAGTGTCTATTCACTGCAGTGGTTCATGATGCATCAGTTTACTGTAGGTATTGTTGGCAAGCAATATTGCGTGTTTGGTATAGGTTACCTGATACATTTTAGGCTAAGCAGCCGGTTTCCATCGAGAAGTCATGAACAGCCGAAAAGAAGGCAAGTCACGGGATTGTACACATGCTTTGTCAAACTTGCATCGTAATTCTTTTTTTTCAGTTGCGACCGTGAGGTTTGTGTTTCGTGCAACGCTCGACCCTATCTTCGGAACTTTCACGACGGCTCTGTTGGACGATTCTTCCGAAGAATACTTAAATCTGGCTGCTCTTGTGATGTCTACTGTTCAGACATCTCTCTCAGGACAAACCGAATTGTCGGTCAGCTTCCTGCGCTTCTCGCAAGGCAGCATTGTTGCGTGGTTAGTTTTCTGATAGTAACGTTTCTTTCATTGTTTCAAGTTTGAAGTCGCTTTAGGATACATATAACAGCTGGTGATCCTCTCATCTGTTTGTTTTCAAATAACCACCCGTTTTCGTCCAATGTGTTGCTGAAATAACTCCAAAGACTTCATTTTGTCTCTTAACCCGCTTGAAATAACCTTATCTAAAACCAGTTTCAAGCAGAGCGTACACACTTTAAAAATGTGCGAAATATCTGCACGTATACTTCACCACTTCTTCACCCAAAGTAGGTTCTGAATATCGTTTGATTTTTCTCACCTAGGGAAATCACACCTATTGTGCAAATCGCTACGTTTTGTTACTCTGTCCTAAAATGATTTGCTGATTCCAGTTTCTTTAAAAAAGTGTAAGCAATACTGTTGGTTTCATTTTTGCAGTACATATGTTAGACTGCAGATGATTGCGTTTGATCTTTTGTGACATTTCGCTGGGGCACTCAGTTTAGCTTATTGTGAAACACTGATATCATGATGTTCCCAACATAGACAACAGTGCAGCTGTATAACAAGTATCTTTATACCGTTGCGTACTGTTACGCCGTGTTTCCCTTAGAATGAACCAAATTTTTACAAATTGAAATTTTAAAATTTTTGAACTGTTGTGAATATCATTTAGACTGGAGCAGTAGTTCCGGTCCGCGAACCGGTCCGCGTAGATATTTTGCCGGTCCACAATATAAGCTACATTTTCCATCAAGTGGTTCCGCAGATTTTCTGCCAAAGTAACTGAAAATGATTAGCATTCATGTTGAATTCGTTAAAATGCTGGTCAATGGCATGTGGCTTGCGATTAAATGGACTGGATAGTTCAGTTTCGCTTGTACTCGGCTTTGTACACCTTCCGGAGTGTCACGAGTGGTCTGTCGCGGCCCGTCTCTGCTTTCTTGCGCCATGAGGCAGTCGGCTGCTTTGGCAGTGATTGCTGCACTGGTGGTGAGTCAATGGCAGCATCCACGTGAACCGTTTCCTTGCATCCACTCATCAACGCCTAGCAGGAGACTGCATGGACAGGTCACAAGTACCGTTTAACAAGTCTTCGGTGTGACCTGACAGGAAATCGAACCAAAACTACCCAGCTTTGGTGGCGCGTGCTCCACCAACCGTACCACATAGCCGGTTTGGACTGGATATGACGCAAAATGAAATCCTTGCGCAGTTTCATAATTATTTTGTTCTTGAGCAAGTACAACGGGAGCTATTGGTAGCAAACAGTTTTTTTAAAGATAAGTTTTCGTGACCACTAAGAAATTTTGAGAGACTCTTGTCTGGAATTGTTTACCACAGACTTCGTGGCTCGCCACTGGAAGTAGCTGCATTGCATGCATTGCAGAAGATTTAAGATGCAGCCAAGAAAGCAACAGGGAATTTTGCATTTTGTAGCAAGGAATAAAAGGCCCACGGAAGAATTTTTGACGAGCCACGCCCTTGTACTATTGCAATTGAGTACGTTTTGCAAGATGACTGTCAAAAACAGAGGCTCTTATCGACATGAAAATGAAACCTAAAAGCAGGCTTAAGGCGGATGATTACTTGATCTGTGCATTATCATGTATAGAACCTCGAATATCTCTGCTTTCCAACAACAAACAGGCTCAGCCTGCGCATTGATTGTAGCGCACGTTGTGTTATTAAACTGTTGTTTTTGTTTTCGCTCTATGCATGTGCAATCGTTGTCTTATTGGAGAAGTTGTAAAGTCGGTGGGCCATGGACCTTCTGTTTGTTTATTAACTGGGTCACATGCTTGGAAAGGTTGAAACCCCTGCATTACGCTTTCATACTTGAAACAATTTTGCAGGTTTGCAGTTTATTCAACGAATGCGTCTGTGACACTTGCCAGTGTGGAACAAGCGGTCGTTTCCAACTTGCCCAACACCACTTTGTTCACTGCAATAGGGTGTAAGTTTAGACTGGAACGTACCTTAGCACTGTTGCGATCGGAAAGCCCGAGCGGCATGTGCGTGAAGCTTCGCACTGTGGTAGAAAGCAATAAATAGAATTCACCCGACGAGATCACTCCATTATTGCTTGTTCGCGCCACTTATATATGGCGTTGTTCTTGGCGCGCATTCCGTTCGTGGTGAATCGTGCATTCAGCGCAACGCCAGCGTAGAGGTTGCCATTGTACCTTGTGATTTTTTATATTTATTTGATTTTTGATCAAGTGCGCTCGTTATGTCTTTTCGAACGAAGATTGTGAACGGAAACTTTTACTTGAAACAGAAGTTAAGTTAAAGTGTGTGCTGCTATATATTGTGTGATACCTAAATGCACAGTGGTTAGTTCGTGTATGGTCAACATTGTGAAGCTCATACACCTAATCAAAATAAAGTAAATAAAGCGCATGTGTTGTCTCAGTTTGTTGCTTAAACGTTTGTTTTACTCCGCATTACAGAGATCTCTGTTTGAAAACGTTCCAATTTTTTTTAGCTCACTCTAACTGTTCAACGAACCCGTGCTCATCAGATGCAAATTGCGCCGATGAATCTGCCCAGGACTTCACGTAAAATATTTATTTTTTGTAAATTTTGATGAGCAGTGTTCACCACTTTGTGGATGCCGTGTTACGCGTAAACGTTATATCAGGGTTTCCCAAACTTTCTCTGGCCATGTACCCCTTCAGCAATTTGATAGATGAGCATGTATCCCTGAACATGGGCGCCGGAAGGATTTTTTCCAGGCAGGGGCCAAAAATGGATTTTTCAGGAGTGGGCCAAAAATATATTTGGTTGGCCAAAAGCGGCAAAATTTCATTTTCACCACTCAAGCTAAGAAAACAACATTTTTGCAAAAACATTTATTGGAAAATGTCAAAATTCAAAATCCTGGGGGTGCCTTGCCCCACTTCTGACGCCTATGCCCCTAAAGTTTCATATGACAAAGTGGTTGAGGAAAATAACACACAAAGATAGAAATAAGCATATATTGACTTTTGATATGAAATTCACTGATGCTTATTTTTTATTTTAACATTTGAACCAGACATGAAGTCCACAGAGCATAAGCGCACACCATCTATGCAACACAGATTGATAATAACAGCCACAGAAGGTTTTGTAACGGTGGTCGGACCATAGGATTACCAGGCTTGTCCATGGGAATCCCATGGGGAACATCCCATGGGATGGGACAGCACACATTTGTATTTCCCATGGGACAGTAGCTGTGTCACAATGATACTGAAATGTCATACTTAGACTTTACTTCTGAATTTTAAAGTCAATAAATTTTGTCGTTTTGCATGTCTCTTTGTACATGTAGTCCTATTTAGTAGATACTAAACCTAAACTTTCATAAATTTAATAATTATAATTGACTTGTATTCCATATTAATATTATAATGGGAATCCCGTGGGATGGGACAGGCATAAATTGCTATGGGATGGGAATGGGACAGATAAATATGTCCCATGGACAATCCTGAGGATTACTGACACTTGTTTGCTAACTTGTAGCTTTTCGTACAATATTACATTACAGACACGTTCGTAACATAGTTGTTCGCTAACTCGTAACGTTTGGTACAACACTACGTCCAGAATAGGACACGAAAATCACATGTGAAGAAATAGAGTCCAACCCTAGCCAAGGCCAGGTGAAGTACGAACGCGTTGTGGCCTGCACACGTCTTCAAATTAATACTGGAACATCCGGGCCTTCAGTCACAAAGTAAAATGCGGTTGCAGTGTTCAAAGAATAAGTACGATTATAAACAATCTGACTGCATCAAAGAGCACAACCATACATTGTTTGACTCTTTGCATTGGTCAAGAACCAGGACACATTTTACCACAATAAGGCCTCAAAGGTAGGAATGTTACATTCAGCCTGATGACTACTGACACTCACTCGCCACGGCAGGTTGTACAGTGCATTGCAACCAAAGTTATAGGCTACAAGCAATCTGTGGATGTATGCCTTCCTGAAATCACACCATAACTGTGTTACATACATGTACCTACAAAAGAAACGAAAAAATACATTTTTCAGTGCGTTCAAACATTGGGAAAAATAAGCTTTTGATATCACAGTTGTCCCTGAATGTCTTTGTCATCTGAAAGTTCAATATTTAGTACAGTCTCCACAAATTTGTAGTGGGCAACAGATTTTACTCTTTGAATACCCTGTGTCAGCAATGGGGTGACCGCGCTTTTTGCTGTCTTAGCCTTAAACGTCATACAAATAGTTTCGCTGCAGTTGAAAATAATTTCATGTGATTCTGCATAAGCCTGACAAACATCCAGTATACTTTACAACCCATATACGCTTGTACAAAACACACAAATATCATCAGCAAACATCAAGTGGTTAATTAAGATTTCACTCACATGATATTTAATTTAATTTAATTTATTTGTTTGTGAGCAGACACGAAGTCCATAGTATGAACACACACACTCTGCAGAACGCAGGTTGATAAAATCAGACAATACAGAACGTAGTACAAGACATTGAAGCCGGCGAAATCATAGGGTTACAGACACTTTTTGCAACTGCATTGAAGACAGAACCATAGGGTTACAGACACATTCTTAACACTATTGTTAGCTAAAACGTAACACTTGTTACAGCACTACTGCGGAGTAGGGCGATAATTACTAACTTGGTCTAGTCTAGGTAAAATGCGCAAGCGTTGTGGCTTGGCACGCCATCGATCAAACGGACACTGCAAAGTTCGATCACTCAATCACAGAGTAAAATGCGATTATAGTGTTCAAAGAATAGTGACGAGTACAAACAATCTGACTGCATCAAAGCACGTAACCATAAGTT
>Ga0210059_1010543_pt1 | contig 14239 bp, 5 predicted proteins | sample Ectturendosymbi2_FD_188042 | JGI IMG/M metagenome (GOLD analysis project Ga0210059, IMG submission 188042) | Ecteinascidia turbinata endosymbiont from Florida, USA - Sample 2 (SPAdes) (version 2) | ecosystem: Host-associated > Tunicates > Ascidians > Unclassified | place: Key West, Florida... | reverse complement strand
CCAATTTAAGAGTGTGATGTAAAAAATGATCCACTTTGATATCTCGAGTCAGACAAAAAATTAGACTCTAACTTCGGCTTCACCCAAAACCTTCCGACTTCGACTCCACCCAAAACCCTCCGACTTTGCAACCCTGGTTTGAATGGGTTTGACCAGTAATATATTTCCAGCAGAGCTTTTGCCACTGTCAGCAAAATAAACACTACCAACTAAAAAAGCTGTTGTGGCTGAAGGAAGCTCTCATGTGGTGTAGCTAATGCATGAAGATATTATAAATGAAAGCTATAATGGAAAAGAATTAAATGGAAGATCGGTTTTGTAAATTCCATTTGCAAAACAATAAAAAAAATTGTACGATTTTGGTTTAGCCAAGCACTTGGTTTCTTTTGCATATAGAGTTGATTTTTTTGCACTATATTAATTCTGGTAAAACCAAACTGGACAACATGTTTAGAAGATAGTGAGCTTCTATTGAAGTATTTGTTAAGTATACATTATACTTTCAATTTGTTGTCTACAGTTCTGATTTTCATGTGCGAGAATTTTATTGGATTTTGGAAGATGTGCTTAATATTTTACAAAAAATTGAGTTTGATAAAGAAATATGATATATTTAAATGTCATAAAGATGCTGTTAGAAACATCTTCTGATTTTGATCAGTTGCATTTGTTAGTCTTAGTTCCACCTGCAACTTGCAAAGACATCTTCAACCAGTGTTTGTGTTTGTAATTTATGCAAAAACAATTATGCAAAGAATGGAAAAACAATTTATGCAAAAAAATAGGAAACTTTCTGAAAGTGTGTCATTTTTGGCTCTTAAGTGGGCTTACACAGAAGTTGTAATTCATGATATAAAGACTTGTTTGGTATGTTTACAAGTACTAAATCACGAAGTATTTTATTTGTGGTATTTAACTGTAAAAGAAACCCGTCCCATGATTTTAGAAAGTACCCAACAAGCAAGTTTGTGAAGAATGAAAAAGATCACTTTCAAAAAGTACTAATATAACAGTGTAGATACAACGTAATGTTTACAGATCATGCAAAGGCAAGTTTCTTTTTACGTTTCTAGAAACTGAAGCAGATCATGTCAAGGTGGAATTTGATTTTGTTCTGCCATCTGATTGGACAGACGGTGTTGTTTCGCAGTTCAAATCCATGATGGTGGTCTTAACCAATGACTTTTGCCAGTCTAATTTTAGTGTGTGCAGAATCAATAGTGCCAGGTTTGTTTTATCAACCATAATTTGATTATTTCAACTCCTGATCATAGTCGTTCATGGTGATTGACGTTTATTGTCTGGCTGCTTTAGTATTTCAAGTTGATATTATGCTGTCCTTTTTCTCAGCAACATCTTTCAACCTTCAGATATTGTGATTGTGCCTGGTTATCCTCAGCAAAAACCTGGTGATAAAACTGATTCATTGCTGCTGTTTTATGGGCAATTGCCATTACCATTATCAGGACAAGTTCCAAAATTGACTTTGCAAGGTGAGTTTTGTGTTACCTTTAAGCGGTGAATGTTCTAGCTTTTAATTGTAGGAAATTATGTTGAATCTATAATGTTGATGCATGATATGAGGTTTATTTAATTTAGGTAGTGTCTAAACAACCATATCTGGTTTTCGGTTTCAAAGGACTAAAACAATGTATCTGGCTTCAAAAAGCGTATCCGGTTTTGTGCCAGGTATAAAACTGAGTTGGAGACATTCACACCACTGTCAACGTGGTCGAGTAGGAAGTGACTAGTGCTGCTGTGCAATGGGTTATCAGTTCGGGTCACACCTTGGTTGTCCTGTTTTTTTTGATAGTGCACAACACACTTTTGATGCTTAAGATTGTATGTTGAAAGTTTTGGGGTTGCTATTGATGTGCATTCTTAAAAACTTTTGAAAAGCAGAGGTTTAGATTTAGGGTTAGGGTTTTGGATTAGAGTTTCAGTTTAGGGTTAGCATTTAGGGCAGTGGTGCTCCAACTTTTTGGCTCATGGGCCACATTTGTCTTTCAGAAACCCTTCACTGGCGACAAGAATTAATAATCTCAATAAAAATTCTGTAAAAGTTCTCTTAAATGATTAAAGTGTTAAGTTTTCTTTCCAATGAAAATTGCTTCGCAGGCCACTCCAGAGGGCCTTGCAGGCCACGGTTTGAGCACCACTGGTTTGGGGTTTAGTGTTAGTGTTTAAAGTTAAAGTTGGGGTTAGCGTTTAGTGTTGAGGTTTGTGGCTAGGGCTTACGGTTGCAAAAAATTAATAGCCACTTTAATCCTTTGCTCTGAGAAGCAACTGACATACACAAAGTGGTCACATAATTCGAGAGGTCAGCAATAGTTTTTTAGTCCTTCCAAAGTGAACACCAATACGGTTGTTTGGACACTGCCTTTAGTTTTTGCTGAGTTTTCTGACATTATCAATTTGGTAATTTTTTGTGTGTAGTGAAGGATTGAATTTGTAGCTTTTTATCAAACATTGTTGACCCATTTTTCATCAACTTCACTACTGTTTGAATAGACTTGCCTATTATGTACTGTATGTGATAATGATTTCAGTTGGTTCAAACTGTAAAAGTTGCCTAACATTTTCTTTAGTTTGTGAAAAAATGTTTAATGTATGTTATGGTACTGCAAGAATGAAATTTCTAAGATATTTCTTTGGATGGCTTGACTTTAACAGAGAAAAGACATGAACTAAATTGCTTAGTCAACTTTTTTGAGAATTGTCCTAACTGCTTTGTCCAAGTTTGAAATTTTGACTGTAGGTGATTGCATCTGTTTGGGAATCTCAGCTAGTGAATGTGTTTCTTGAAAACACCTGGAAATCTTTATCTTAGCTTGATGCACAAGACGTGAGCTCACGTGTCTTTTGTTGACTCTATCAAGATCTCGTTCTTAATAACAAGACATACATTCAAAACGGGTTGAAGGAAGTGTCCACTGGAACTGTACCCGCCGCTTTCAGGATATCTTACGTGAACGATATACTTGCGGTGACGCCTGCTGATCAATCCCTGAATGTTATTGTTATTCCGATCGTGTGCGGAGTCGTTCTGCTGCTCTCTGCAGCAATTATCGGCCTTGAAATAAACAGGTGATTATGTCGAAAGAATAGCATGCAGTAGCTGCTTACAATGCTACTTAAGCGGACTTCAGTGCGCCTACTAATCTTCTTTGCATATAGACACTGCAATCTGCATTGCAATTTGTTGCATTGATCCGGATATCGTGACGTAATGATTCATTTCGCATGTTTCATGCTTTTCCATCGCTACCGCATGACGATGCATTACTATAGGAATCCCATGTGCTTGAAGCGAAAGCTGAACTTAACGAAAACGTGAAAAACGAAAACGAGAAGCCGAACTTACAGCTAGCTGCTTGTCACAGCTATGTCGGGCGAGGCTAAACGCGGTCATCCAGGGCAGTGCGCTTACTTCACATTAACCTAACCACTTGACAGCAATTTCGATCAAAACAGGGTGAGTGTATCACTTCTGGCAACTTCCGGCCTTTTGGAAATGTTACCCTTTCAACTCTCAATGCAAGAAATATTGGTAATAGTTGAAACATGTAACAACCAAACTTATAAGAGCGCCTAGCCTATTTTCATTCTCGCTTTGAAAAAAAAACTTTAGGATGGCATATTATTTGCACATAATTTGTAGTACCTGTACAACACAATTAAAACTCTAGGTTTGCTGCAAACTTTTGAGAAATCAGCCGGCTGGGCTCTGCTTTCTTCACTTTGCGGTGATTCAAACTTGCACTTACGTGTATTGAAGTAGCTGGTCTCCACAAATGCGGCGACGGGTTTGAATCAATCAGCGAATTATTATTAATAGGAACTCGACTTCACGTAACACTATGCATCCTAAGTCCTGAAATCGCAAGCAATGCTAACAGGTGAAAAATTGAAAGGCTAAAGCAAAGCGAGAAAACTAGCAAACTCAGACTAAAATGAATAAATCGAAACGCAAGCTGCGGCAAGTAAAAAACTGGAAAATACGCCGCTCCCAAGCAATTGCTTTCAATACCACGTTTCTTGGAATTGTTGCTCGCAGTAACGACTGAATATTAATGCTGTCAATGAAAAACACTCAACCATGTTCATGTTTCTGCTTCGATTGAGTTGGTTTATCTGGCGTGAATTAATACCACACAGGCCGGTAGCCACGCAGGGCATTCGGGGGCAATGTCCCCCCAATTTTAAGCATATAATATAAACAAAAATCTTGCCCCCTAAAATGCATTTTTCCCCCCAAACCTTAAAACCTGACTACGGGTCTAGCACCACAGTGCTTCTTTTCCCGAGGTGCTTGTGCATCCGTACACAAAGATGATCATCACACTCCACCACAAATGTGGGTGATGTATTATGTTTCAATTTTAGGGTGTTTAGATAGTCAGTTTGATGAAATTCGGAGTTCAAAATATTCTCAAACAAAATAATTTGCATTTCTTAACGATGAACGATTTCTCCGAAACTGGGTTTCTAGTACTGTAATGCGTTTGTTCTGTGGATGATTTGGTTGGTCCCGAAAACTTCACTGCGATTTTTTCTCGCGACTGCCACGGTAGCAAGCCGAGTCAAATCTACGTGCACGTATTAAAGCTGATTCTGGTATGCAGGTATTTGAAAAGAAAAGCGTTGATTGGAGAAATAGCAAGGAAACATACAAAAGGAACAAATACGTCCAACACCAATCGTGCGGATTTATTTCAAGCTAAAACACCTGAGGAAAATGACAGGCGGTAGCTTTTCTTGCAATGTAGTGTGTGGGTGCTGTTGCAAAGTGTCGTTGTTTGCTTATTGGAGTGGTTTAGTCTTTTATTCTCATGTGCTAGGTTATCTGGGTTCTCTTTAAACCTGTCCGTTTGTGTAAATGTGCGTTTTTGATTTTTTATATGAATATTATGAACTATACAATGCAGGCGAACCTGCTTCATGACACAAACCCAAACAAAATGTTTTTTAGTGCAATCCTTTCTGGTTTGTTTCGAGCGAAGACAGCGATATTGCTTTTTGTACCTTATTTTTTTCCTTGAACCTCAGCAATGAAACGAAACTTGGTCACTGATTTACAGAAACAATGCGTTTGATGCAAATGGTTTACTTTGTTACTTTTGCTACCGCCATAAGGGTCATCTTCCACTGGGTGCACTTGCACGGCACCTTGCGTACCTGAAGTGAGTTTGCATTGATTTTCGATCGATCATCCTTGTCATGTTGGGCTTAGTGATACCAGATGTTTGCTGCATTCAGCAAAGTTTCGTGATCATCATCTCCCAGGTTATTTTCAAACGTGGTTTCAACCTGCCCGTATTGCTTGTAAGTTTATACATTTTTGCAGTAGCGTTCGCATCACCTTTTCCCATTAGAGCACCGGAAAGACCTGACTAAAACAAATGTATCGTTTCACAAGCATGGAGAAAGGTTGATGCAACCCTTTAGAGAGTCACATTATGAATTTTAGCTGGTTTTGACGGCAGTGGAGTAAGGTTTGATCGTAACATCGTTGAAAGGAAGTCGGGTCATCCGATCAAGCTGTAACGCCACAGATGTGGCATCGCATATTGCACTCATTGACTGCCGTCAAACGGATCCTGCTGCCTTTGTTGTCAGTTACACAGTACGTTTTGTCGCAACAGCCGCCAGCAGGCTTAAAAGAAATACAGGGATGAGTGGTTTGATTGTGACGCCGTCTTTGTTGAATACAATGCATTGTACTGCGGCATAAAATGTTTTTTGAAAATACGCTCTGTTGGACTTTTGAGTCGTGAAGATTGTTCTAGATGTAGTTCTGCGAATGTGTTAAGTTTCTGCGGGGAAGCTGTACAGTTTTACGCTGTGTTGGCGTTCATACTCTCTAGATGCATGGAGTTATCGATTTTGTTGCTTGAGCCCGTTGAAATGCAATGCTGCCTTCCTGTTCCTTCGAAATGCTGTGAATTTCGTTCCTTTGCTCTTGACGTGTCCTTTCTATCCACAAGCAGCCATTATTTCGTTTTCAGGTTACTGTCTTGCTATTTATATATTGCTTGCGCCCTGCTTGAAAGGACAAGTTGTGTCAGACCTTCTTTGTTTATGAATGATTTTAGTTTCCCACTGTTCAAAACAAATACGATTTCTGGTATGGTAATGTTGTACTGTGAAGCATTTCTATGGCGGAATAATTTTTACAGTAAAAGCCTCAATAGGATTCTTTTTATAGCCTTTGCTTCCTCGACATTTATTGACAATTGTCTATCCGTCTGCATTGATTAGCATCACACCGCAGTGTTATCAAGACAGCATGGTGGACGGGTGTTGGAACTACATTGGCATTATACTGTTGTGCATTTCTATTTGTCTACTGCATTTTCGTCATCGAAGTATTTTGAAACTAAGTATTTTTTCATGTTATTGCACCAGATTGCATGTAAGCTTGCTGTGCTCCGCACGAAGCAGCTTTGAACAAATTGTCGTGGCTTCAAAAATATTTGATAGTTTGTGAAACAAACACGGTTTGGAAAGTAATCTTCCAGAAAACAAGAATAGGCATACTGAGCTTAGTGCGCCACATCAGTACCTGAACAGTTGTATTTGCTGATAGAAGCCAGCATATTACGAATGTAACGTAAAACTAAGCATTCGGGCGTTGTGGTATTTTCCGATGAATGGATGAACTGTCAACAGATATTGTTCAACATCACACTTGTCAGAAGTTGATGCTTGAAGAAACAGTTTGTTTTGTTCGCAAAATAACTAAAGTAGCTTTATCTGTAAGGCCCGTTTCTTAACCGGATGTATTATTTTGTGGTTCAAACTGCTGCAGGTCATTTACGTTAAAAGGTTTTTGATAAACTGTTTATTCTATAAACACTAGCCCTTAAATAGTGCGACACTTATTCAGGGTTGTTTTGGCAGTATCTCCGCGTGTGGTGTGGGGATATAATCTTTCGTTTGCAATACACCAGTTGACAGTTTAAAAGAATACACGGCTCGACACAATAGTGCTGTAACTTCGATGCTGTAACATTATCATGCCTACAAGAAAGCGTTAAGGTTCTTACCATACCGTTCCTTTGATGGAGGTCGAGTTACTTGACACTGGGAGATCTCGAGTTAATTAAAGAGTAAGTAAATATTTGTGCAGTCGGAAAATGATTGCAATCGTGGCTACATTACCCAAAATTGAGTTTCATATAATCAATTTGGCTTAATAAATGTCCTAAACAACTGTATGCTGCATACATCACCAAATTTGCAAATGCGTTCAGATTTGGTTTATTCTTTTACATCGTTTGGTTCGTACATTTTCGTTTCCTTGCGCCATTTGGCTTGTTTCAGCTCACTAGTGTGTTTAGGCTTGGTATTTCTCCTTGGGCAGTTGTCACGTGCCTGAAATGAGTTTACGTTCAGATTTGTTTTTTTTTTTTTCACGTCGTGTTTGTCTGGCCTCCATGCGATTGGAGTTATTTAGATATGTAACTACGGGTTGCCGAAACCCGACTGCGATGGCCACTGCTATGAATAATTCATTTCAGGTACGGGACAACTAGCATTTTAGTCTCATGATTTAAACATGCCTGTTTGTGAGAAAGTGGTCCGTTTGCGTAATTTCCGCTCCCGGAAGCGTTTGATTGTTCCCCAAAATGATGCTATTGTATATGATTACCTGCGGTTTGTGTGTATTGGGGTGTCTTGAATGATAGATTCAAACAAGTATTATTGATGCTACCTTTCGCATGACCGCTACGCTACCTATTATTTTTTGCATTTCTATTTTTCCTTGTAAACGCACCTCATGAAGTGGGATTCGTCTCGCCTTGCGGTAAGTAACGTTACACGATCAGTAGAGCTGCACTTTGCAGCAACCGAATTCTTCTAGTTTGTTTGTATGCAAAGAAGCTATACGTAAGCGTAATTTAACACTGAACTCAATGCTAGCATAAGTGGTGATTTCATTGTGAATTTTACATTTAACTGTTCCTTTTCATTTCTTTAAAAATGTCAAATGCTATTAACAAACATATATACTTTTCAAATTGCCTTATCTAGATAACAGCGGATGAATCCTATGCAACAAGCATTGGTGTGGGAGCTGGGGTCACACCCCCGAAAATTTCGATTTGTTGAAACCTTGCGCAAAATCTCAAAAAAATCGGGCACAAAGTTTTGACATTTTTGACAATATTAATAAAATTACACGTTGTTAGCAAGTCAGTGTATTATGTCATAGAAAACACATTAAATATACTGTATAGAAAACCCCCAAACTGTTTCTGATAACTTCGTGTCTTAGTTTGTGAGAGTACATGAGTAACGAACAGCTACACACAGGGGAACTCCAGGTCAGCAGCGCCACTCGGGCTCACCACGCCTGCGTCACTGAAATTTCCATTTGCTCTCATTCTGGCTGGCACTATTGTTGATACGTGACGTTAGTTACGTAACAATGAATGAGAAGTTCTCATGAAAAGTCGACCATTGTTACATAACCAACGTCACAGAGCAATGATAACGCCAGTTCTCTGCGTAGTAGTAGCTAGGCTCATTCATATTAGCCGAATTACTGGACAATTTATTGTTGGTTTGAAATTATTCTCGAATGGTTACTGTCCATTGGTTTGGAATTCAAATCCAATGTAGTACGCAATCCATTGCTTTAAAAAACATTCAATCTGACGTGAATTATTAAAAATACTTTAACTGCGGAAGGCACCCCGCCTCTACTGTAATGGATGAGCACGAGTAAAGCGTAAGCGAACGGAGTCGAGAGAACGCCTACTACAAACGATACTTATAGATTCAGGTCACCTGCAGCCAGGGGCGGAGCTAGGGGGGTGCCAGGGGGAGCCACTGCCCCCCAAACATTTTTAAGGTCTCTTTCTGAAAGCCCTACACAGACCATTGACAGCTCCTCTTGTTGTAAAACTGGCCCCTCCAGTGGATCCCCCAAATGAAAATGTCTGGCTTCGCCCCTGCCTGCAGCATGAAAGCGAAAGTCCAGACATGGAACAAACTATATGAACAGTGGCAAGGCCCAGTAAAAAGATCCCGGGTTAACAACCTTAATCAGAATCAGTAAGTGGGTGGTGGTACAAATATACAAAGCAAGCAAGCTCACGTTCTCTAATATAAATCGTAATCAACGGCTCGGGCTAAGCACGAGGTTCCGGAGTCGCCACTGACTACACAAAATTTGTAGTGCGAAAGTTTGTCGCACGAAAGTTTTTCGGGTACATTTGAGGAAATCGGCATACTATCCTTTTTACCCTCCAAAATTGCCTGATATACGTGTGCACACTAGAAGCAGTAACAAGGTCACTAATCCTTAAATCTCTTGTCATGGCTTGAGATGGTGCTTTTAGCTTCTGAATTTTTTAGAAACAACCTCGCGAAAGACCGACACCATCGAGTATCACTATTTAGGCCAATTTTCTATTGGGATTACGAGCTGGCAACGCCAGTATCCTCTGTCGGAAATAGCCGTATTATTGCGAAACAATGTGAATGTTTAGATGCTGCCAGCTAAAGCGTGTTGTTATTGATTGTCAATATGGCACCACCTCAAGAGTTTGCCTCCTGTGTTGGACGATCATCGTCCTTCGAGATCAGGCGTAGCTTTCCCAAGAATCACGGTAAGGGTATCCTAGAGTGTACAGGAACCTTGTGTTTGAAACGTTTTGCTTCTGTATAGAGCTATCCTAGTTTGAGGTTAGACCAGGTTCGTGGAAAGTTGGTTTTCACCCAGATCAAGGACGTGATTCCTCACAATAATATCGAAATGTAGTCAGCTGGAGTCAATAACTTACATTGTATCGAAATTTAAGAGTTTTAGGACTGCAGGCACCTAGGACAATCGCTGTTGGGACAACTGGAACCCCAGATCATATTGGATTCTCTGTTTATAGCCATTTGCATTTCACAAGGTAGGCCTATTGCTTTCATGTCAAAAATTTTGAAATCACAAATGCGGTGTGCAGACAACTGGGTCCACTCCATTCGAGACCTGTTGGCTTGCGGCTCGTTTGTTTGAGACCACATTCATTTGAGACTTGAGTTGAAACCCGTTCATTTGAGACCACATTCATGTGAGAGACGTTTTTTCGAGACTTTTTCGTTTGAGACTGCATTCATTTGAGACCACATTCATGTGATACTCGTTTTTTCGAGACTTTTTCGTTTGAGACCACATTCATTTGAGATCCACACTGATCTGAGATCACGTTCATATGCGATTACGTTCGCTTGAGACCATCTTCGAGACCAGCTATTTTGAGATTACGTTCATTTGTGGCTAGTCATTCGAATTCAAAGCTGGTGAAGCTAAATTTAATTGTGACTATAATTCTCTTTTGTAATGTCACAGGTTCAAAGACGGGAGCGATAAAGCACACTAGGCTGGACAATGATGCTTATTTAAAGAGCCACAGAGGTATTTTCCACAAAATAACCCTAGTATGTTCCAGCAACGTCAACTGTAATAGCGTACGTTTTGAAGTGAGAAGATCTTCCAATTCCTATTTACAGAAGACTTGATTGACAATGTGCACCAAGCGGTTGTGCAGATCAGATGTGGTCCAAAACGTGGTTTGACAATGAATTTCCCAGGTTGCAGTAGGTGAAGAGTAATTTAGCACCACTTGTCCGGCTCGAAAATATCCGCTAACTTCCTATTGTTTTTCTTCTCTAAAATCGTTAATTTTGAAATAACAGTTGGACTAACTAAATATAAATATTTTTTAAGGAAAAGAGACAGATCCAATAGGATTAGTCAGTCTTATCAGGCCCGCAACCAGCTTGAGACATCAGGGGGTCGAAGAGTTTTCTGATTTTTGGTGGACTTAGCCCTCCAAACAAAGCCCCAAGCCCCCAAATTGAAACGTGAAACACTATTAAATCATTGGAGTTTTTGTCAATTTTTAGAATGTCAAGCCACCCCCGCACAAACGCAAAGCCCCCCTATTGAAACCTTTTAGCGGCGATTCTGAGTCTGCTGCTTATTCATCTTTTGTCCAGTAGAAGCCCAATCTTACCCAAATGAAACAAGAATTTAAATGCTTACGTGCGCAGTGGCATGGCCAGCCCAAAATTTTGGGTGTGTCAAAATGTTTGATTTTAGGCGAGCAACAGTATTTTGTTTGAGATACTGCCTCTTAAAGCACAAAATGACTAGATAAAAAATTTGGAAGGGCCATGGCCCCCTGCCCGTCCTGGCTACGCCTATGTCCGTGCGGTTTATATAACGTATATGTAATGTAAACACTTCATGTAAGCACTTACGCATTTATATAATAACGGGGCCACATTCTTTTTATAAAAACGTGTTTATTAGAACTTCCTTTTATAGTGAAATAAACACATTCGGACTGCCCAAATTCAGCAAAATAAGCTTTGCATTTAATATTTTTGTCCTTTATCCCTGTGCAAGAAATGGTTTATTTAAAACTTATCCAAAAAATCACCCCAATGGACGTTTCTGTGTCGGAAAACATCGGCCAAAAACGTATCTGAAAAAATGTAGGGGTCTTCAGCCCCTTAGCCCCCCTGGATCCGCCTATGAGTGCCCTTCAAAAACCTATCTTTTGTTGTGCCGACTTTGGTTCTACATTTTGCCTTTATGAATCGCTGGATCCGAAATTACTAAGCATTCATTTCTTGTTCTTATCCAAAAATGACACAGGCTAAACTCTGTTTTGAAAATTCCAGTTGCAAACGTTTGTCGTTTAATAACTCCGCAAACTCATCCTGGGCCTGGCAGGTGTATAACCTCCTAAAGTTTCAATTGTGTATTTCTCCTGAATCAAAGTCCAAAGCGCTTCTGAAACTATGTGTGAAGCTTTTAACTTTAGTTGAAACTACTCGGTGTGCTCTCAAAGCAGTTAGCCTCGCCCCAAAGTAGACCTAGCTAGAGTCTAAACAGAAGCATGCCTTCGTGTCGGAATGAATGCAATAAGGTCAGTATCGGTCACTACGTTGAAACAATCATGGTGTAACAACGAATAACTTGTTGTTCCTGGTTTTTATTATCATTTGATAACTCAGGCAGGAATCATAGAAAACAACTAACAGCATAAAGTACGATATGACCCCTAAAAATAAATTCAGTAAAAATAGATTCACTGCAAGTCTACTTTAAATTTTCTTGTAAATTTTACAAAATTTGTTATATCTGATTAGTCAAGAAAATTGGTTTCGCGACCCCAAAATTACATTTCGTGACACCACAATTACATTTCGTGACCCCATTTGAGGCTGCGACCCATAGTTTGAGAAGCCCTGCTCTACGCCATAGGCCGATGGTAAACAGCATGAAGACAAGTTTTGGTCAGCAGCTTGTCGCAACACTCTCAGCGAACTACATGAATTAAGCCCAATGTAGACACGTTTTTCCCAATTCACGAGAAACTGTTCTAGTTGATTTAACTAACATACAGAGCTTCAACACGCAATCTCTTTTTGAGCGAAATCTAGAAAAAACAAAAAAAAAACAAGATTCAATACAGCACGCTAAATTTTTCATTTTGTCTGGAAATTTGCTTCTGCGTGAAAGTCGATTTCACATTGTAAATTGCAGTCTTCAGTTTAATCAGCTGGAAGCATTAGTAAGAAACGGGAATCGCCACGTGAAGGCTGCTTCCTTGACTCCCAATTGCGCCTCAACCTCATCCCAAAAACATGGAGAAAAGCCAACATCATAGCAATCCTGAAACCTGGCAAGGACGCTAAAGTCCCCAAGAGCTACCGGCCGATTTCCCTGCTGTGTGTTCCATTTAAAATCCTGGAACGAGTGATTCTCAGTCGCATCACGCCTCACCCCTTACGTTGAAAAATGCCTTAACGTTGAAATCACGCCTTACGTTGATAAAATGTCTACCGGACTTTCAGGCTGGTTTTTGCGCTGGAAGGTCAACCATCGACCAAGTACTCCAAGTGTGTTTGATAATAGAGGACGGCTTCCAACTTAAACAGAAAACTGCTGTTGCACTCGCTGATTTGACAGCTGCCTATGACACGGTATGGCACCAAGGCCTGCGGCTGAAACTGCTTCGTACAATACCCGATAAACATCTAGTAGCCTTCATCATGGACACTCTAACCGATCGCAGATTTGTCCTCCGAACAAGCGACGGACAAGAAAGTCGCGCACGACGCAGTCCCGTCGCCACGGGGGGCTTTGGTGGGCTTAGCCCACCCAAACACAGCTCCAAGCCCCCCCAAATTGAAATATGAAACAATATAAGGTAACTGATTTTTTGTCAAATTTGAATGTCAAGCCCCCCCTGCACGAACGTAAAGACCCCCCGTACAAACGTAAATCTCCCCTATTGACAAATTTCTGTTACGGTTCTGGCACGACGCTTAAAGAATGGAGTACCCCAGGGGTCAATGCTTGCTTCTTTTCTTTTCAACATCTATATCAGCGATATCCCGACAACATTGTCCACCAAACTGGCCTACACTGATGACTTAGCTCTCGCCTTTACCGGGCCGGACTGGGAAGATGTCGAGAACGCCATGAACAGGGACCTGTGAACACTCCACACCTACTACCATCAAAATCGGCTTTAACTTTGCAAAGAAAAACTTGTGTATGCCTTGTACCACCTTAACACACATGACGTGGGACGACGGCTAAACATTTCAGTGGATGGCAAAACCATCGAAAACAAACCCAACGTATCTTGAAGTGAAGCTTGACCGGTCGCTCACCTTCAAGCCACATCTTACATCTGCGGGGCAGAAAGTTTTGTCACGCTGCGCGCTGTTAAACCGGCTGGCCGGCACGGGGTGGGGTGCCTCCATGAGCACGCTCAGGACTAGCTCTTGTATACCCCACTGCTGAATACTGCTTCCCAGCATGGTCAAGAAGCAGCAATACGAAGGAGGTTGATGTGGCTATAACACGAAGCAGGTTATTGTGGCTATACGAACAATTACTGGATGCCTAAAACCAACACCGACACAATCCTTGCAGGCATTGTCCCAGCTTCAGTCCGACGAAATGCCGCTACCATCCGACTCGCCTTAAGTACGCGCTGACCGAACATTTCGATAATAACTTGGTATGCCTGAAAACAAGACCTCGTCTCATATCGCGAAGGCCGTTTGCACAATCGGCGATTGAACTGATGGAGTCTTTTGCGGGCATGAGTCTATCGCAAGTGGACTCAACACCAGTGGCTCGAGGAGTGGAAGAAGTCAGGGGTCCCACCTCATTCGCATCCACCACCCAAAGTGGGGAAACCCCGACCTT
>Ga0210059_1010542_pt1 | contig 14239 bp, 7 predicted proteins | sample Ectturendosymbi2_FD_188042 | JGI IMG/M metagenome (GOLD analysis project Ga0210059, IMG submission 188042) | Ecteinascidia turbinata endosymbiont from Florida, USA - Sample 2 (SPAdes) (version 2) | ecosystem: Host-associated > Tunicates > Ascidians > Unclassified | place: Key West, Florida... | reverse complement strand
ATGTTTTTTTTTCAGGCCATTTTACATGTGGGTGCACCTTATATAAAAAAATGAGGCATTTTTGTGACATTGGGTTACACCCCTTGTTGGATTATAATGATCTGACCCTATTATGTGTCTACAGACTACAGCATCCCACAACTTCATACACTGGTTTGATGCGATGAATTTGTGTGAACAACCAAACGATGTAATATTTAACGGAGATACTTCATTATTTGACAGTTTCCACTGAAACAACGTTACGTAATTAAATCAAACTACTTGGATTATGTACACCAATCAATAAGAACACAGAGTACCGGTGTTTTCCAGAAGGCCACCCAGGGCTGTTAATAGGAAAATAGAAACATTGGGATAATAAGACATGGACCAAATAACTGCCCAGGTTGTTATACAGCAGTTGCAGATTGCCTGTGTCTGAACAACTACACATGCACACAAAATCCATACACAATAGATGTGTGTATGATCCATATTTATATAAGCCATATAGCATGGGCACAAATATCTAAATAGTTTTCAAACTCTGTATAACATTGGACGTACCGTGTAAGGGAACAGGTACAAATAGTGTTCAACTGAAATTTTAGCGCCATATAAACGCCCCCCCATCGGACGTTTTGTTTCAGAATTCACAGAAGGTAATATCTTTGCGGTAGAGTTAGTTGTTAAGTATTTTGCCACAGCCCATCTGTCTATAATCAACATCAATTCGGTGTTTGAAGAGGTCATCAGGTGAAGTGATGGTGAGCCATTTTTCAGATGTCTTGAGCTTAGCTTTTATATTGCCATTTCGAGTGTAGCAAGAGCTAAACGTATCAGAACAGGATTTTTGCATGTACTTCAGTAGCTTGTACCGCAGAGGCGTGAGATCTTCACAAACGAAGACGTGCTGTCTTCCTTTGATATTTTTGAGTTTTCATTTGTTAGTAACAAATTCATTTCTTTTTTTGTATGACACAATTCTTGCAATGATTGCTTGTGGATTCTCATCGTTTCTTCTTTTTTTCCTAGTTGATGTACTCTCTGTATTTCATTATCTTCGCGATAAATTTCGAGCCCATCTGCTAATTTGAACAAGACCTTTTCCCCATCATCGTTGTCTTCTTTATTTTCTTCTACTCCATAAATAAGAATATTTTCTCTTCTAATGTATTGTTCTTGTCTGTCAAGTTGGAAGACAAGCAGATTTGTTGCCATCTCATCGCGTAGTTGTTCTTTTTTTCTTCAAGCTGATTCAACTTATTTTTATACTCAACCATCTTTTTTCTATTCCGTTTAGCTTGTTCTCAAGTTTTTGTGTGATATTAGCTTTTCCAGTTTTTCATTCTGAATGAGCATTGTTTCTTTCGATTGTTTGATACCTTGCCAAAGTTGATTGAATTTTTTTTCTTCTTTTGAACTTGATTTTCCCCACGTACCCTCATTCATCATGCATGGTTTCTTTATATCAACGTCAATAGATCAGTATTCAGCAGCAAGTTGCACATTGTTTGATACTGTTGCGATTGGAAATCCCAAGCAGCATGTGCGCAAAGCTTCGCACTGTAGCAGCAAGCAACAATAGAGTTCACATGCCATGATCACACTATTATTGCTTGTTCGCGCTACACATGTGTATGGTGTTGTTCTTCACGCACATCCTGTTCGTACTGAATCACACATTTAGTGCAACACCACTGGAGAGGTTGCAACAATACAGTAAAGTTAGGTTATTACACACACTATTCTTTTTGCTACTAATGTTGTTTTGTAGCAGTTGCCACCAGGTTTCAAACCAACCAAACAGATGAATAAGCTCTTCTGGTGATTATATTTTATTATCAGCCAACGTTTCGCCCACCTATTCAAGTGGGCTTCATCAGGGCAATGTTTTCAACAACAAAACATGTAGCATACCAATAACAAGAAGCAATGGGTCGTATGACGTACAAAGACAAAAAACAAAGCTGGCCAATTCGTTATAAGAATGGTGACAGTGTCACAGAAAATACGTGGAAGTTTAAAATGAAAAAACGTTGGAAAATGATGAAGCGCAATAGCACAACAAAACAAGGCAAAGCCTATATTGTAATGTATAAGAAACCGGTTAAATAGCATAAAGGTATATGGTAAAATAAAGAACAACTGTAAAATAGCGAACCAATAATGTGTAAAACTGTGTGGTGAGAGTTGGCAAATCTATAGCAGTCAATAAGAAGACAAAGTCAATAAGCAGTTAATAAGAAGACAAACTCAAAGTCTGGTAACGGATAAGCTTCACTCAGGGAAATTTTTTTCACAGTGTTAAAAAATACGTTGAGAGATGATGAAGTATAACAAATAAAACAGGTCAATACCTACATAGGAAAGTGAAAACTAAAAAACTGGTTAAATATCGTAAGCAATGGGGTAAAATAGAGAACAAAATGTGTGAAAAATAGCAAACAAATGTGTAAAACTGTGTTGTGAGAGTTGGTGAATCTACAGGCACAAAGGCGGTCAATAGGAAGACAAACTCAAAGTAAGGTATACAACGGATAAGCTTCACTCATGTTTTAAAACGTTGTAATAAATAGCCAGGAAATTTTCACTTCTGTCATTCACAGTGTTAATTTTTAAATTAATATACAAAGATTCTAAAAAGATGCGTTTATGGTAATTATCTACACGGCGCAGAACATGAGCATAATCCCAATTGAAAGCATGGCCACTTTGGGCTGCATGTTTTGTAAGAGCTGTTTTCTCTGGGTTTTTGAGAATATTTCTTGGTAAAGTGTACCTGTGGCGTTCTATCAGTCTAGTACTCAGGCTTTGTTTTATTTTACCAATGCATCTGTGTTCACAGCTCCCACAAGGAATTTAATAAACGACGCCCCGACATTTGCTAGCAAGAACTGCATCTTTTCCTGAAGTTAAAATTGTACTTAGTTTAATTATAGGCTTGAAAAAGGTTTGTATACGATGTCTCTCCAGAATCTGTTTCAAAGTCTCTCCCAAGTCTGCTGAGAAGGGCAAAACGATTTTAGATCTAAACTCACACGATCTGTCGTGTTGCTTCTTCTTTCTATTTTTAATTATCCATTTTGGATAACCATTCAACAAGAGAGATCATTTCACGTCTTTCAGTTCGCTGTTCAGGTCTTGGGCTGTGGAGCAAAGTTTTTTGGCACAGCATAAACAGTCAGTCGTTAACACTCTTTTCCAACGAGCCAAAAAACTTAAAAACTAACACCGTGAATGATACAAGTGAAAATTTCACTGCTATTTATTACAACGTTTTAAAACATGAGTGAAGCTTATCCGTTGTATACCTTACTTTGAGTTTGTCTTCCTATTGACCTCCTTTGTGCCTGTAGATTCACTAACTCTCACAACACAGTTTTACATATTTGTTTGCTATTTTTCACACATTCTGTTCTCTATTTTACCCCATAGCTTACGATATTTAACCAGTTTTTTTTTCTGTTTTCACTTTCCTATGTAGGTATTGACCTGTTTTATTTGTTATACTTCATCATCTCTCAATGTATTTTTTAACACTGTAAAAAAAATTTCCCTGAGTGAAGCTTATCCGTTACCGGACTTTGAGTTTGTCTTCTTATTGACCGCCTTTGTGCCTATAGATTTGCCAACTCTCACCACACAGTTTTACACATAATTGGTTCGCTATTTTACACTTGTTCTTTATTTTACCATATACCTTTACGCTATTTAACCGGTTTCTTATACATTACAATATAGGCTTTGCCTTGTTTTGTTGTGCTATTGCGCTTCATCATTTTCCAACGTTTTTTCATTTTAAACTTCCACGTATTTTCTGTGACACTGTCACCATTCTTATAACGAATTGGCCAGCTTTGTGTTTTTTGTCTTTGTACGTCATACGACCCATTGTTTCTTGTTATTGGTATGCTACATGTTTTGTTGTTGAAAACATTGCCCTGATGAAGCCCACTTGAATAGATGGGCGAAACGTTGGCTGATAATAAAATATAATCACCAGAAGAGCTTATTCATCTGTTTCTTTTATTACAACACTATCCCCTGTCTTATTCAAATAGAACTGAGCATTAAAGCCGATGATAAAATACCAAACGCTGTCACTGCACGTCTCTAATGCAAGCGGTTTGGAACAGGCAACAGCCTACATTTCCCTTCTAACGTTGCATGGTACTGTTACAAAACAACACTGTCCCTGCCTTGTCTAACTGGCACCTGCACAATGACATGAAACAATTCACGTTTGTGAACACTTCAAATTGATATTGCGTTGAACGCACGTGTTTTGGAATTTCCTCCTCTGGCAGTGCCAATTCCAGTGCAAGCAAAGCTGTCAGAAGCTCGTACACTGCCATGTACACGCAGAGCTGTTTTGTAATATTTCGCTTCATGGCAAGAGGATTTTGTTTTGCAGTTTTGGCCTAAATTTTAACTGCTGTTGCAAAATGTCTTATATTGATTTCGAGTTTGATCTGCTGTTGCAAAATTTCCTATATTGATTTTGTCCTGTATTGATCTACTGTAAAATGTCCTATATTGATTTCGAGTAAGTCACTTTTACATTACAATGTAAAATCATCCGAGCAATTGCAACTCAATCGTTCTTCTCCACAGTGATTTCTCAAGGATACTTATAACACCATCATCTTTGATAGACAGCGCTCCACAGACCCAGTTGTGCAGCTTCGATTTTGTAAGTGTATGTATGTATGGAAATGGATAAACAGCTCTCATTGCTGTATGGCTAACATTTGCTGAATATTTGTCAAGTTAAGTATCTTTTCAGCACCTTGTTCCTAAGAACAAATAACGATTGTCATGTAATAAATGCGCTGTGGCTAAGGCAATGATAATTTGGAAATCTTTCCTTGTGTGTTTCGACAATGAGGTCAATACCACTATCTATTTTAAATAGTTAGTGTGCTAGGCTGCTAGCTTTACTGATCAAGTTCGATTGATTGGAGTTTAGGTAGTAGAGCTCGATCGATAAGGCATTTTTGTGCCGATACCAATGTTGTTATTTTTCATTGCCGATAACTGATGCCGATATTTTGCAACACTCAAACCACAGTTGAAAGGCAATACTTCAGTGTGGTGAAGAAGCATATAACATGGAATTCTGTGAAAAACCTGGGTCACTGAGATGGTCAAAAACCATGGTTTGTTTTTAGGCAGCCATCTGCTTCCTACGCAAAACCTGGGAGTGAATGTTACGTCATAGACCGGTCTATTGGGACGATTGCAGAGTGGTCTGAATATTGCGCACTACTTGATGCAGTTGGAGGGCTGCGCGTCGTAAGGAACAGTATAGAGAATTTGTGTTAATTAATCATAGACAAAGTAGCAACTTGGGTTTCCGAACGCTCAATGCAGAAAACTAGCATAGCGGCTTTTACAAACAAATATTGCCAATATACGGTATATCGGCAGAATTTTGCCGATATAATACTTTGACAGCATCGCAAAATTCATCGACCGATGTCCAGTCTTAAGAGAAAGTGTAGTTTTATGCTGAAAAGTGATATCAAAAGCTGCCCTTCTACAACAGACCCCTTTTTTCCAGGCTAGATGCGCCACTGCACCTCTTGATTTTTAGAAGAGATTACAGTGATCTGCATATCTGTTCACAAAAGTGTTGGATGAAGCAAGTGTTGAGTACACTGGATTTCACTGCATTAAAGAGTTTTATCACTTGCTTAAGCACCTTCACCAACTCTGGGCCCAATGTCTTTTGAGCCAGGGTCTTACAGTGTGACAAACAATGCACGAAAATACAGTCTGGGGATACTTTCTTAGCATACGCATGAAGCCTTGAGCTATGACCTAACATGGCTGGAGCACCATCTGTAAGAAGTCCACACAGCAGTTCCCAGTTAATATCATTTTCCCTGAAAAAATGACCCATAGCCTAAAAAACATCCCTACATGTTCTGGACGGCAGATCCAAAATGCACAGAAACTCATCCTTGAACACACCATACATTGCGAATGTAACATATGAATGCAATAAGTTCTGCACAAGATGAAACATCAGTGGACTCGTCCAGCTGCAGGGCAAACAGACCAGCTGACTTCAGTTTATCGATGACTTGATCCTTGATGTCCTCAGACATCAGTGATATCCTGCATTGCAATGTGTTATCTGAGCGTGATAGCCTTTCCAATTAATATGCAATTAATGGTTTTTGAAAACTAGAATAACTCTCAATTTAGCTACCGCATTCAGATATCTAATTTACAAGCACAGCACATTCTCATGTCACAAAGTTATTTGTACGTTGCCATACTCAACATTACTGTTACTGTAATGGTCATAATCACACTTAAAACAATTTTGAATAAAAAATAGGTTATGATTTTTGCCAGGTGATCCTATTATTTTGGCTACGATGAAAAGTGGTTACATACACGAAATATAAAATGTGGAAGTAATTATGAATATTTTTATCAAAGTCTCTCGATCCCTAGAAAAAAGGCAAACGACCTCTATGGTGATCATGACCCCCAGGTTGAACAGCACTGATTTACTAAAAAAGTCTTATTTGTGCCAGTATTTGTAAAATAGTTGTGACCACGGGTTTATTGTGTTTTCCATAACAACCACAAAGTGCACAGTGCTTTCCAGGCCCTGATGAACCTTTGACATTTATCAAACAAGTTATGCCTAGTATTGAAATGTTGCATTTATGTAAAAAATCAGACCTGTTTAAGTGTGCAACAGAGCTGCAAGTTCGACTTAGGGAGTAAAACTTGCAAATAATGAAAATTGGCTATAACTTCATAACTATTTGGAATAGGCATCAAGAGTCAAGACACACAAAAGTGATACAGTCGAATCTGATCACACGAGGGGCGCATCCAAGGGGTCTGTTTGGCTTTCACGACAGGTCCCTTTGTGTTGTAAATACTGAGCATTAACGCTGATCAACTGTTGAATGCTGGCATAGCAGATCTCTAATTTTCTGACTGCGCAGGTGGTTTGGCACAGGAAATAGCATTTCTCTGCTGGCGTTGCGTAGTATTGTTGCGAAACAACCACAACACTGTGTTTAGTGCTTTGTCAAATTGCTGCCTACGCAGCAATCTGAAACAAGCAATCGAAGGCTGACTTAAGCAAAACATGACAAGTGAAATTGTTGCGCAAGAGTTAGTTTCTTTTATCATCATGGGAAACCCTTGACTTTTTGTTGCACTCTCTCTAAATCAGTGGTTTTCAATCTTTTTCATGCATTGACCCATTTTGCAACATGATGTAACCTAATTACCCCCTTCCGAAAATTTCCAGTCAGGCATATGAAATGCAGTTATGTTTGCACTTAGCACAATAGAAAATCACAATGAATAAAAAAAAACATACAATATTGCCATGTTGAGCAAAGACTCATTTACTGAATTCATGCACATGGCAGCATCAGTGAGAGAAACCTGTGCCATATTCAAATCACTCTCATTGAAAACCACAATAAATGCCAATTTAGCTACTGCAATTAAATCTCTAATTTACAAACACAGCACATTCTTACATCACAAAGTTACACACTCAAAACTTTGTAATGATCACATACACACTTGAAACAAATTTGAATGAAAAAGTAGGCTATCATTCTTGTCAGGTGGGCCTGTTATATTGGCTGTGATAAAATGTGGTTCCATATACAAAATATAGAAGTAATTATGAATATGAATCTCTCACAACCCATAGAAAAAAGGCAAACAATCCCATGGGTGTTGTGATCCCCAGGTTGAAAACCACTGCTATAAACAGACTCGTAACCAGCGGGGCTTTGCTCTCTCTACAAATTTTTTTTCCACCCTTAGAAAATCGTGTTGGACATACTTTTAAAAAATTCGGGCACCTTTCAGAAAACCCTTCGGCCCTCCTAGTGTCCCAAGCTGATTATTGGCCTGGCTATAAATGGTCTTGAACGCTGGCACTGTTGCTCGAGGACTGATGCGTTCGCTCTACACATGAGTTTTGTAATCGCATGTTTTGCCTGTACATTTGCAGTGTGGTATCAACAGAATTCTCAAATTACAGGTAAAGTTGATTGATTACAAGTGTATTATGGCTTGTCTGCTTTCAGTTGGCCATGGGTGAAGCCAAAAGGGAATAAAAAGTCTTAGTGAAAGAAAAAACATCTAATTTTCCCAATGTTGAGGGATGAGATATCCGTCTTTAGAATTTTTTACTTTTATTAGGTAGCTTCTTCAATTCTTCGAAGGATGTGGGTAGAGTTTACAGCCTACCTTTTGAATTGGCCAACGAATTGTCTTGCCACACGATCCAAACATGGGTGAGAAAGTGTACATTGGTGTTCCCACATAGGGCAAAGTTAGGTATATGATCATACATGTACAAAAGTGCTGTATATCTGCCCCTCCTCAATGCTGCTAGCTAACCTCACATCAGTAGTGAACAGTTTTTATGCTGTGCCCTTTCAATTTCATCAGAGACCCAACATGCTGACCTCAATGAATGCTTCTTTGCGTGTCACAACAAGTACAGTACATATTATGTAATATTTGCATTCAATCTAAGTGGGTCCCTGTGCTATAAAGGTTGGATTGTCTTCACTTAGCATCATTTGCATGCAGGGTCTTTGCTATTGTATTGCTGAGTTTTTCTGATTGTTATACAAGGCATGTACTTTCACAGCATCGCATATGTAATCCCCAACTTTGCTGCATGATAAGAAAACAATCTTGATGCAATAAATCTGCTGTGAACATCAACGAGTGTAAAATGAAAGCTGCAGTTTGCTGAGATAACTTGATCATTAGTCCTTGTGCGTTTCAATGATGCGACTGATATCACTGTCTAAATAGCTTGTTTGTGCTAGGCTACTAGCCATGTTTGACTGGGTCTTCAGACTTTATACCTGCAGAAAACTTGATATTATATTTAAAAACTAGTATCAAAAACTGTTCTTCTATGACAGACCCCATTTTGCCAGACTAAACGCGTCACTGGATCGCACAAAGTGTTTTGCTAGGAAATTGGGTCAGCGATGCATCTTCATTCCAACAAATTGCAAGTAAAAGCTTACAGGTGAAATGATGAAAAACATTAAAGCAAGATTATAGAAAGTGCACAGACTATGGTAACAAGCACACACTAGCCAATAAAGCTGCTATTACTAGAGCAAAAAAACAACTAACTCAATTACAAAGCAGCTGGCAGCGAGCAGGCCTATGAATGAGGAACATGATTTTGGTGTCTAAGGTTACTAAAATGTATATGAGCCATTCATTACAGCTATCAGAAAGATCTAGAAAGTTAAACAATTTCTATTGGCACTGCTTTTTGCTAATATAAATCAAAATTTTGTGCTTTTACAAAAATTGTTGAACTTTCGTTCTGTATTCTTCTTCTTGGTTTGGTCAAGTTTTAAGTCCTGGTGGTACTGCTGCTTCCACTTTTGGTGAAATAAACACATGCATGTGAAATTATGTGAACCTTAGCCAAGTGTGCAAACATAAAAATTAAGCAGTGCAGAACCTTCTATGCCCAGGCTGATGAAAGGCAACACAAAAAAATGATAATTATGGCAACCAAAGGCAAAGTCAAAATTTTTCTGCCATTTCTAAAGTTTATGAAATGTCCACACACCAAATTTCACGCTCATACCATGAGGGAATCCCAAGTTATTTAGTCAAAAAAAGTCAAAATTTATCATTAGGTCAAAATTTTCTTGCAGCACAGTTTTTTTCTCTTTATTGATATGTTATTGAAACTGCAACAACAGATAGTGGTATACTTTTGCAAGTTTAGTTACAATCCTGTAATAATAATGGACTTGTTGGGATTTTTGACGTAATAATATTGTTTAGCCCACTACTGGACGATTGAATATTATGCAGGATAGGTGAGAAATGTGGTCATACGGTACTTGTTTTGGTAAACGCTCAATCTATTATGCATATGTTTCAGCTTTATGATATTCTTAGGTTTGATTCTGCTGTAGTTATTAATGTACTTATCAATATATCATCCCCAAAGTTAAACAACCAAATTTTTTAAAACTTCGAAGCAGAGTGTGTAAATATGTTCCTCAACACCTATAGCTGAATTATTTTGCAGTTGCAAACGTAGAATATTTATAGGTCAAAATAAAGTCAAAATTTGTGAATTATAAAAAGTCAAAATTTTAAGTTTTTAGGTCAAAAAACTGGTCGCCCTATTGATAATTATTAACATGATACAATTGTCATTGTGTTTCTTCTGGGTCACAAGACTTGGAAAGGCAAAACTGTCAAATTTCTTTTTCTTATTTGATGCAAGCTTGGATGTTTTTTCTTTGTTTTGTTCCGCCACTTATAATGGAAATTGCTTTACTTTTCAGGTTTTTCTGATAACTTTAATGAATAGCTAATGTATATTTCAATAGGGTTAGACACTAAAATCATGTTCCTACTCCAGATAGTCACAAAGTTACGGCCAATTTTCATTATTTGTAAGTTTCGCCTCCTAGGTCAAACTTCGGGGGCTTTGTTACACCCCTAAACATCAATCAATTGTGAAAAAACTTTAGAGGTCTCTTTTTTACATAAATGCAAGATAATAATAGGTAGAACTTGTGTAAAAAATGTGGAGGGCTTCTGATGCACCCTAGTATACAGTATATCAAGTTCGGATTCTAGAATATCTAAACCAGTGGTTCCCAACCAGGGTGCCACAGCACCCTGGGGTGCCATCTGCAATACCCAGGGGTGCTGCGAGCTAATACGTTTTTTATTATATCATTGAAAAGATATTTTCAAAATGTCGCCAAATCTCAATCCAAATTGCTATGGGTTTGCCACTAGGTGCCGGAAATTATATTTCTGTTTTGTAGGGTGCCGCAAGCCTAAAAAGGTTGGGAACCACTAATCTAAACACTTCACTGCAATTTGATAATTTTATATGCCCCACATGTTCATGTTGTACTGCCCTTGTAGTCACCTGAATCTCATGCTATAACATTGCTATTAAGCAGCTTTGAGTAAAACAAGGCTAATAAAAGAAGTCTTTTTAGTCATAGTGCAATATAGGTTTACAGTGTCAATTGCACTCTGCAAAGGCAGCCTACTTTTGTGCTGGACTCACTGTCAACAGCAAGGAAACAGAGATTCCTATTTGTTTATCAAGCTTATCCTTTGTCCTTCTTTTATACTTGAGTGGTGATTACAAGGCATCGGCAAACTCAACATTACCTTCCGCAAAAACTATTTAATTGGAATATCAATGAATTTTAAGGTGTGGTTGTAGCCTACTAGTAGAAGCTTAGGTTTTCGATGTCATCGACAAGAATAGTTACATATTACATAATTGCTTATGCTTAGCTTCTGATGTAAACGCACCTTTAAAGGTGATTTCATGTTCAGCAGCATGAGCATAGTCACCACAGATATTCAGAAGACATTGCAGCCCACTAATACTGGGGCTGAACACACATATATCATCAGCAAATATTAGATGATAAATATAAATTGTGTGTGAATTGCTGGACAGAAAATATGGCAGGACAGGACCTGAGTCACAATTTTGATACAATAATTTCTCTAAGTTATGGAAAAATGTTTATTTTTTATATAGACACTTCAGTCAAAACAAAGAGTGACGTAACTGTGATGCACACCCCACAGTCTTTTTAAGATGCATATGTGGTCAAAGTACGCAGCCAGTGGTGTGACTGACGAGGGGCAGAGGTGTGCGCCGCCTCTCCCTGGCAAACTAAATATAAAAAATGGGCCACCTTCAGAAATTTCTCAAACTGCAGAATATGAAAGTGCTTCTACAATTTATGGAAATTTGTTGGTTTTGACATTTTAAATACTGAAATAGTGCGGTGCTTAATAAACCAACAATCATCAAATGAATCGTAAATTCAAATTGTTGCAGTGCTGTGGTGTGCATTGTACAATACATCTTGAACGGGCATACTGTGTGTGACGTAATAATCGCCTGTTTAAGTGTGGAACGTTGCGGTCATTTGTGGTCTTATACTTCTACTTGCTTTGGACTGTGTGAAGGAGTTGTGCATAAGTTTATGACTGAAGGCTGTCATATGTACTTTTCCTTGAGATTAGAATACAGGTGAAGTTGTGTAGTGACACTACACCTTTCTTCTTTGTTTTGCAAAACCAATTAACAAACCTATCTGCAATTATGAATTCACCGCTGGAACGGAAGTTGAACCAACGGTGTTGACTTTAGCACCTCAGCTGAAGGTGATAACTTCGTTTTTCTGGCCATCCCAGCGGGTCCGCGGCTTTCGTCTGCGCAGCATACTTTACACCCCTTGAGGTGAAGTATGCGATTAACATTAAGCCCATACTAATAACTAAGTATGGGTCGCGACCCAAACAACGGTTGCGATTTCACAAAGGGTCAGAAAACAGGTAGCGCCGAGGCGATCAAAAACCTAAACCTGAGTTGTCATTTTTTAAAACTCGTCTGTGACTGTTTGCAGTGTAGCGTAGGCACTTGAGAAAAGAGTAGAATGCTGACATTGAAAACGAAAGCAACCTACCGCCACAAATCATCCGTCCAATCCATTCTAGAATCCGTGGCAAGCGCACGCACGATTTTTTTTCTTGACCTTTAGTGTCACGCGTCAAGAAAAAATTCAATTTACTTGTCACGCTTCTGCAATCACCGTCACGCACCATACATTTTTTCACTCTGAAAACCATATTTCTATGTAAATGTTTATCAGTAAGCTGATAGAGCCAGACTGACTAGGCAGAATTCTAATTCTTGCAATAAGTTGACAATTCCGCACCTGAGTTTTGTAACAGCCATCAGAAAAAAAAAATTGTTGGATTTTGATCAAATTAAAATAGTTTTTCCAAAAACCTATGTTTCGCAGTTAGAGTTTCATTAGATTTATTTTTCAAAGTCTAACAAGATTTTGAAACGTATAATCATAGCATGCCTGGTACAAATCCGACCACAAAGACCGAAGCACACAATTCTGTTCCATTCATTGCAAAGGTTCGAGCCGACGCACAGTACTCGATAACATCGATTATAATTTCAAGTAGAACAATCATTAGATTTTCCCTATTTGTGATTGTTTTGCTTTTTTTGTACTCGAACCATTATGAAAAAGTTCCGGGAAAACCGAAGTTTAGCTCCTATTGCTGCATTTTCGAGGCGACTGGACACAAGAATTTGTCCTAACCATAACGATGCATCAGAAGACGTAACGACAAATACAACAGCAAACATTTGTTGTTATTCAAACAATAAAATTTGAAAGTTCCAAAAGATTTTTGAATGTGTTTTTTTTCACATAATTTCGTTTGTGGCAATAAATGCGTTACTGGGCTAGGATTATGCAATTTTTATAAAAATGCATGCAAACGTCTTATCCGGTTCATATGGAATTACCTAAAGTAGCCAATAATAGCTTAGGTTGTTTAAGAAATCTTGTACGTTTCAGATTGGAATCATTCTTATATATTTAGTATATCCTACATGGATGTTTGATTTTTTAATTACGTGTAGAATATACGGTAATTCGAAACTGTTTTCCGGCAATTCGAAACTGTTTTTAGATGTTGAGGTTGTATTTCGTTGAAAAGATACCAGCACTCGACACTCAAAAACATGTTAACAAAGCCATTCATCCACAATCTCCAATCAAATATGCAAGAGAAGACAAAAAATTTTTACCAATCGTTTTTCAAATGATTTCGCCAGTGCGAGTCAAAACATGCGCTTGAAATAGTTTGCTTGCTGGGGAATTCAAGATCTTGATCCCTTCAATAACAGTTTCTCGTTTTGCTGCAATCCACATATGTATTTTTAAAAGTTTTACGCTACTGCACTACTGTGGGGAGTGGGTCCAAACGTCACTCGTTGTTTTGACTGAAGCGTCTAGGCCAGTGGTTTTCAACTCTTTTTGTACCGCGGCCCATTGTAGCAAACCATTATAACCCAACGACCTCCATCTAAACTCATGTAAAGCAAATGCAATACAGGAATGTACAGGGTGACCCAAAAAGATGTGTACCCATGAAAATTTCAATTGTGACTTTGATTAAAAAGCTATTTATTTCAAATTACAACCACACATTATTCAGTTTATGGAAGACCATTCACCAGAGTTTCAACTATTTCTGTCGATTTTTAGTCAATTGATGGCTTTCCCAAGATGTGTTCCAAATGTCCACCATTTCGTTGCAAGCAAACCTGTACTCGTCTGGCAAAGTTGTTAATCACTTTTACACACTCCTCTTTCGGGATGGCTCTTATTTTTGCTGTGAT
>Ga0210059_1010541_pt1 | contig 14240 bp, 14 predicted proteins | sample Ectturendosymbi2_FD_188042 | JGI IMG/M metagenome (GOLD analysis project Ga0210059, IMG submission 188042) | Ecteinascidia turbinata endosymbiont from Florida, USA - Sample 2 (SPAdes) (version 2) | ecosystem: Host-associated > Tunicates > Ascidians > Unclassified | place: Key West, Florida... | reverse complement strand
GAGATGTTTTTTTGAAAGCAGTAAACTACTTTATCTTGCATCACTATACTTTCGTTTCTTCCATAACCTTCAGTTTTTGTCCCTATGGTACCATTTCTCACCACAAAGAAAACCTCTTATTACATTTACAAATGTTCATTCATTGTTTATTTTGATATCATCTTCGTTCGAAGTTTGCTTTTGGAACAAAGGTGGACACACAAAAGGTAAAATAGGGAAACGGCCTATTTCGCAAAAATTTATTTTATGGCCAATAATGGAAAGTAGTTGACAGCAGTTTGCAAGAACTGCCTGACCTTTGCGCTTTTTGGTAATAAAGATGAGATCAAGTAACTTTGCACTTTACGGTATGTATTGCACTTTACAGTATTTGCACTTTGCAGTATGACTGTTGTATTTAAACAAAAGTGGTTGTTGACTTGATATACAACTCTATAAATGTTAACACTCTACTTGAATTGCTTTAAACCAGTGGTTCTCAACCTTTTTTGAACCAGGTCCTACTTTTGTCTTTAAAAGAATCTCAGGCCTCACCGGAACTACTACATATCAATCAAAAGTATTTGTTTTTGTTCTGTCACTACATTGCTTACTACGTGATATGAATTATTATAAATGCACAAAGTTTACTCAAATTTATTGCGATACTAAACAATATTGTTAATGGGAGCTCTGCGCTTGATGCTGGTTACACATCTGTTTGATCCGAGGTTCTAATTTAGTCAGTTTCAGTCTCAAATCACCACGTTTGTTGATTTCCAATTGATTTCTCTTAGCTTGCAGCAATTCTGCAACAACGCTAAGCCTACATTCGTCCAAACAAGATGACGGAAATCTTATTACTTTTTGCCTTGCCGAAGTACTCGAGCGAGGGTATTTCTTCTCACATTTCTCGGACAGCCACATCGTGCTTCCTTTGATCTTGAAGAGAGTCTTTACGGATTCATCTTGTTGTAACTCACGTAATTCCTGTTGGCACTGCTCTGATACTGCAGATAAATCTACGAAAAGAGTTTAAGTCAACCAAAAAGGGTTTCAAGTCATGAAATCGTTCATTGAAGTCATTAATCAGCATTTCCACGTGCGCAGCAATAACTGTATTTGCCTATTTATTGACATCACATTCTTTTAACCAGGAGGATTGGACATAGCTTTTTGACAAAATATTGGTTCTGCAGAAACTGAGAAATGTCACAAATCCAAATGTCTTTCCTTTGCATCGCAAAGTGTTGCATTAGCTCCTTGGAGTTTCAAAGAACAAACTTCCTCAAAAATATCCGCTAAGTAGCTCACATAAGCTGTGCCATCTGTGGTCATCAGGAGAATCATTTCAGATTTATCCATCAAAAACTCACTGAGTGGCTCAGACAGTTCCTTAAATCTTTTTAGGCAGTATGTCTTTGATAGCCACCTCATTTCGGTGCGGAGGAAAAATCTCCTATGATCAGTAGCGTAACTGACCGGGGTAGGGGCGCGAACCGTCCCCCCTGGCCAGATAAATCTACTTAGCTTATATTTCTGTATTTAGCGGGCCCCCACTTACCTTATATTTTGGACAGTGTTCTTTTGGTTTTCAAAAGATTGTCGTATTTTGGAAGTTTTGCGGAGTGTTTTCCGCTGATTTTAGGTTTTAGTATAGACATCCTCCACATTGGGATTCACTGTCATTTCTCAATTTTTTACTGAATGTCGGCTGGTGGGCCCCCTTCAGCTAATATTTTCCCCTGGCTCAAATCTCTGGTTACGCCATTGTCTATGATCTGCGTGAAAAGTCTCACAAAACCTCCCGAACAGACGTTCTGTTTTGGCATTTGCTTTGATGAAATTGATACATTTGATCACAGAATACAGTATTTCGTACAGTTCAGGTTCAGGAGCAATACTTTTTGCAACTAAATTTTCCCTGTGATAACACAATGCACAGCTAACATGCTTGGATTGTCGTCCTACAGCAGTAAACAAGTGAACCAGCTTTATATCTACCAATCAGTTTGGTTGTGAGCAAGTGCATTTTCATTTTGTATTTCCACCAAAATTGGTTCATAACGTCTTCAACCTCTACGCCTGACCAAAATTTTGCCACGCCCCACGTTGAGAACCACTGCTTTAAACAAATATTTTAATGTTTCGAGCTGTATCTACAGTACAGTTATCGGCTATAATTGTGGTTGTATAATCTTGCAATGATGCTTTGATAAGTTGATTGAGATCGACTAGCTCGTATGTCAAGATTAGCAGCAGACCAGCCTAGCGATATTGACTAAGTAAGCTCGAAATGTCATGTATTGTCCCTGCAGAGTGTTGCCATTGTCTTCATCATTGGCCATCATTTGCACACAACCTGGTTCTGTAGATCGAATTTAACAACAAAAGTGCTTTTATCAACTAATCTTAAACCTGACGTTGCGGTATGCGACTTGTCGTTTGGTTATGAATACCCATGTTGTCCGTATCTGAGGTCTTTGATATTTTAAACAGAAGTAACTTACAGCTAGTGCAGCACAATTTCTGCTGACACTGTTGCTTGAGATTTATGCCTTTATGGATTGAGACGGGGAGCTCACGTGGCTAATATTTGTTTGTTTGAAGGCTTTTCGGTATTATTTTTACTGTTGTTTCTGTTAACTTCACAATGCCTGGTATGTCTATTTTTCATTTAAGTATTTGGTTCAGACACATGGTCCATATCAAAATGGAAGTCAAAAGGAAAGAAAAGTACAAAAACACTTAGGCGCAACGCATCCCAGGGTAGGTGTAGGTTGGTGCACTCAATCAACATTGAAGAGGAACAAAAGTTGAAGCAAAGCAACCACAACATCTATTACATTCGGGCATAGTCATACATAAAACGTTAGATATGGGATAAAAATCGAGATTTGTAAAAAGCATCAGATACATGAAGTGAGTGGAGAAAAAGTTAGATGGAGATCCACATCGTTGGATAAAGGCATATAGGTTGTTTTTAAAAGTATATAGCCTGATTTTCATTGATAATTGTCTTAAAAAATCTATCGGTCCCTATAAAGCTTGCTCTCCTTTGAGTAATGGCAATCTCATTGTAACCTGCTTCAGTGCGCAACAGGTAAAAACTCTCTTAAGTTGCACCACACTTTCAGACGGCACTAAGGCAGTCGAAGTTGTAGCCAGTTCCATCCGTTGGAGCTAAGGGTGTTATTTACAACGTTCCGTTGGAAATCTCCACTGAGGAAATCTTACAAGGTCTCGCAGGCGAAAAAGGTTAGCTTTGCGAAACGTTTCCCATTTAAATGTAAGGATTCCTCTGAGTTCAGAGTTCCCACATCAGTTTTCCTCCAATTTTCCACTACCGACTTGCCAGCAGAAGTTCAGCTTGGCTACTTGCTTTCAGAGTTAAGCAGTCCATCCTAAAGCCGTTACGGTGTTTCAAGTGTAATCGTTTCGGACATGTAGCAAGTCATTGCAGAGGTAGGGCACATTGTTCAAACTGCGGTGGTGAGCAAAAACAGTGTGTGTGAAGCTGATACCGCGAAATGTCCAAACTGTGGACGCAATCACTCCGCCAATGATAAAATCTGTCCTCGATATAAACGACAATCTGAAATACTTAAACTAAAGCTATATCTAACCTGTCCTATTCTGGCGCATATAAAGAGTTATAGTCCAGAGCTGTTCCGGTTCCGAATTTACAGTCCAAGTCAAAGTTTCCTCCCCTCCCAACATCGATTTTAGGACGACCGCCAAACACCAGAACCTCCGATAATAGTACCCAGGTTAATCTTCCAATCAATGTTCCACTCGTATAGGATGAGACTGTTGTTACTGACCAAATGGATTTTTCTAGTCTACTGTTTGGCAACCCAGTCACTTTTCTTGCCTTTCTAGCTGAGGTAATTAAACGAACCATTCTGGCAACAGACAGAAATGACACAGTCGATGTATGTCAAATCATCACAGAGGCAGCTGGTGGACGTATGGGCTTACCGGTGGATGCCGAACAGTTGAAATCTTTTCTAGTTAACAATGACCTTCACAATTTTACAATGGAATGCCCGATCTATCTTTAAGAAATGGCCTGAGTTTAAAAAATGTTTATCAACGTTGGACAACTTACCAGACGTAATCTGCATTCAGGAGTCTCATCTTACATCGAAATACCGGCCTTCGCTTCCACACTATTGTCTTATTCGCAAAGATCGACCTCCTTCCAAAGGAAAAGGTGGGGGCTTACTCGTTTGTGTAAAATCATCCCTGGACTTTTCGGAAATCGAAGTGACCCTTCCAGCCGGCAATAATCTTGAGGTCTTGGGTGTTAGCATTCATGGTTTTTCTATATTTAACGTCTATAAACCCCCTTCCAACAGTTTACATTCCACAACTTTTGACTTCTTATCAACCTTTACAAAAGTAATTCTATGCGGTGATTTTAACGCTCATCACGGAATGTGGGGCAGTAAGTGCACGAACGGTAACGGCAAGGCTATGGTAGATGTCGTAGACAAACACGATTTTGTTGTACTAAATACCACAACACCTACTCATTTCTCACTCACTGGACAAAATATGTGGTCTTTTTGATCTAGTCCTTGTATCCTATTCCTGTGCTTCCAACTGCGCCTCCACGGTTGCAAACGAGTTTTTGGGCAGTGACCATTCTATCGTCCTCACCGCTGTTAAAGCGACCACCACGCCACAAGAAAATGCCATACCAAAATCTAATTTTTCCAAAGCCGATTGGCGAAAATTCAGCACCTATTGCGATCAAACACTGAGTTCATTCTCAATCTCTTTGGATTATTCCTATTGTCTGTTTGAAACCAGTGTTCGTGAGGCCGCACTGGCCGCCATCCCTCACTCCAAACAGTCTCATAAAATTCCTGTACGTTGGTGGAATAAACAGTGTGACATTGCAGTCAAAAACAAAAAACATGCTTTTAATAGAATGAAGCGCACCAGATTGCAATGTGATATTATTATTTTCAAGAAATGCAGAGCAAAGGCTGGAGAGTCATTCTCGAGGCTAAAACATCTTCTTGGCAACAATACTGCACTTCACTCTCGTCCAACTCCTATCTCTCTCACGTTTGGCAAGTAATCAAAATCTTTTCAGGACAACGTTCCTCGCATCACATCCTACGTTAGTTCTTAGTTGCAAATGGTATCTCGGGAAAAAATAGCCAACACAAGGCAAACATTCTGGCAAACCAGTTTGTTCTCTCCAGCAGTTCTTCAAACTACACTCCGCAATTCGTTAACTCAACCCTACCGAAAATAAAACGAAACCTGCAACACACGCTGTCACATCCTCTGCCGAAAACACACGACTCAACCAAGCCTTTTCCATTGACGAACTGCTCTCTGCTCTCAAACATACAACAAATACTACACCCGGTCTTGATAACATCTGTTATGAAATGTTTAAACACATGTCTGTCAAATCTCTAGAAATCATGCTACGGTTATTCAACAACATTTGGTTCACAGGAAAAATTTCATCTTCTTGGCTGCACTCCATCATAGTTCCTATTCCAAAAGCGAACAAACCTTCGCAAATGCCTTTCTCATACCGACCAATCTCTCTGACAAGCAACGTTTGCAAACTTTTCGAAAAAATGGTCGTGTGCCGCCTCAAATGGTTTCTAGACTACTATAATATTTTGACTCTCACCCAGTCCGGCTTCCGGCAGCGCCGAAAAACCACAGACCATCTTCTCCGTCTCCATGACATTATTCACAAGTCTTTGGCAAACAAACACAACGTTCTGGCCGTATTTGTTGATGTCGAAAAAGCACATGACATGGTCAACAAAACTGTTCTTTACTTAAAACTGCTTACCTGTGGCATTACCGATCGCATGTTTCAGTTCATCCGTTCTTTTCTTTCAAATGGCACCTTTTCAAGTTAGAGTTGGATCTACTTTGTCAATGAATAAACTCCTGGAAAATGGGAAAAATGGGACCCCACAAGGCAGTGTCGTTAGCCCTGTACTTTTCTCCTTGATGATCAGTGATCTACCAAACACCATCACCCCTCCTCCTGCATTGTACGCAGATGACTTTTGTTTCTGGGAAAATGGATCGGATATAACACTCCTAAACCAGCTTTGCCAACGATCCTTGACCAAACGTATGCAAATGGTGTGATGGCAATGGTTTTAAAATTTCTAGTGTAAAATCTGCTGCGGTATTATTTACGAAAAAACACAAACCACAACCGATTACTTTGCTTCTACAGGACAATGCCGAGCTTCCCCTGAAAAATGAGTAGACCTATAAATACTCAGGACTTACATTCCAGAGAAACGGCACATACGCATTACACATACAAAAAGTTTCAGCTAAATGCCGGGCTCGCCTGAATGTCATTCATATGTTAAAAGGCACTTCTTGGGGTGCGGGTCAGCGCCCACTACTGGCAATCTACATGTCGCTGGTTAGATCTGTGATGGAATACGGCATGGAAGCATATTTTTCAAACACAAGTTTGAACAAGTTGCTATGTCTAAAATACAAGTTGCTATGTCTAAAATATAAAGCCATCAAACACAAGTTGCTATGTAAAATATAAAATATAAAGCCATCAAACACAAGTTGCTATGTAAAATATAAAATATAAAGCCATCAAACACAAGTTGCCATGTCTAAAATATAAAGCCCACCGTTTGACATTCAGTGACCATCCCTGCGTGTCATTAATCGAAGACTGCTGGCAAGAGCGATTCCCAGATACATCCGATTTCTGTTCTTTCAACGTATTTACGAAGACTGAGTTACATCAAAACATTTTCACTGGTGGCAACCTGCAAATCTCCAATTTTCCTGCGTGGTTACTCCAAAAACATGTTGCCGATCTCAATCTCTTAAGTATTGTTCATCAAACTCGGTCTGTTTTCATTGCACCTGTTTTTGCATCGCATTTACACATGTATGATCAGTTTGTCCACATCTACACAGATGGATCCAAAACCCTTACAAAAGCAGGTTCCTGCGTTTACATTGCAGATAAGAACTTAAAATTATAATAAATACTACGGCCAAAGCAAACGATACAACTGACATCTTGCAAACGTTTCGATAACAACTGTTATCATCTTCAGTGCATACCATTGCTATGCACTGAAGATGATAACAGTTGTTATCGAAACGTTTGCAAGATGTCAGTTGTATCGTTTGCTTTGGCCGTAGTATTTATTATAAGGCTATTTAGCACTTCCGCTTTTCGTGTACCAAAGAACTTAAAATATTCAGTTGCAGTTAACCCATTTTCCACTTCCGTCACATCCGAACTTTTCGCCATTCTTCATGCCTTGTACCTAATCTACTCGCTGAAAACACACAGAGCTGTCATTGTTACGGACAGTCAGTGATGTAGTCGAGACCGTAACGATCGAGACCGAGACCAAGACTCGAGACTTCAATATTTTTGCATTTTGCCGAAATTTTTCAAAAAAATGTCGTCATCACTTCTGACCATGGGCGTCTGCAGGGGGGTAACGGGCATTTACCCCCTTGAGATTGAAACTAAGCACCAAGATTCTCTAGAAAACATGAAGTTAGTAGCTCAATTCCGATCAATTAATTAAATTTTTGCAATACCACTGTATTTTACGGTATGACACTCACATTGCACAACAGCCAAGTTCACTGTTCTGGTGTCATGCAGTGGTGAGGTTGCAGTTCACTCGTGTTCACTCCTTGGCGTGGCCAAACTTGCGAGCGGATTTTTTCTGGTGTTGGTGTTTATTGCGTAACACTATCATGGCAGAAAATCTTCAAAAGTTCGCTTCAAGTTACGATAGAAGGAGTTTTACCGCATGTTGCTTTTGAGCACTGGTGCCAGGTATCGTAATTTTTAGACTGGCCCAATGATCTAGTGATTTTTCAATGCAATCTAGTGATTTTTTGCAAAGTACATTTTGAAGAAAATCGGTTGTCTTTTTTCTAACTTTTCAGCCGTTTTCAATTCGTAAACAATTAATTACGTGAATGGTTGTTTGGAGATTTCCACCAACAGAACATACAAGTGTTTTTAATTTCAATTTCTAATCGTTTTCTCTTTCGCACAGTTTATCACTACAATATTGACCATGACGGTACTTTCATTTCGTTGCAGGAACGCTGCAGAAGAAATACTTGTATAAATGTTAGCCGGTTTGGTCTAAAATACTCCGTGTGTGGTGTCGTTTTCAGCTCCTGATGATTGTCGGTATGACATTTTCTAGGCTTCAGCATGATCTATTTTAACAAACTTGCAAATGATGCAAAGGTTTTGGGTTGATAAAAGTAACTTACTAAATCATTTCACGCAAAACTGCAAACTTCGACAAAAATTTTTAAAGCTAGTGAATTTGTTTCAGATCTAGCGAATTTTTTTGTGAATCTAGTGGTTTTGTAGAGAAGCCTATGGCAGAACTGCTGTTGAACGCAGACATCGTGACGGGTAATGCAGCAAGACGGTGACTGGCTGGTGATGGCGGCAAGCCACGCATTTTTCATGCTGTGTGAAAAGAAGCACAAGTGAATCTGTAACCATGGGCGCCCGCAAAGAGGGAAAAACGGGCGTTTGCCCCATAGAAATTTGGTCTAAAAACCAAAAACGTTTGGAAAATCTGAAAACAGCAGTTCAATTTCGATTAATTAGTTTAATTCTTGCAATAACAGTTTGTTTGCCTGTATGACACACTGCACAAGAGGTCGGTTCGCTGTTCTGGTGTCGTGAAGTGGTGAGCTTGCAGTTCACTCATTCGCTACTTCGCCTGCAGATGTAGGTTGCAAAGCTTGTGAGCGGATTGTTCGATCGTTACTCTTAACTGCGTAACAACAACATGGCAACAGATCTTCAAAGGTTCAGTTACGGCCGCAGGCGTTTTGCCGCATGTGACTGTTGAACGCAGACATCTCTGGCAGAAAATGCTGCGAGATAGTGACTGCTAATAGTGGTAAGCTTCGTAGTTTTGCACTGTGCAGTGTGAAAAGAAGCATGAATGAAAAAGAAGCATTGCTGCGCCAACGAAGCGCGATTTTCGCGACTGCTGTCGTAGTAGCAGGGGCGTAACGAGGTTAGATGGCGCCCAGGGCAAGAAAAAGGTTTGGCGCACCCATGTTCGAACCTGAGATCATTCGGAAACAAACTGTATTGAAGAAAGTATTTGTGACATTGTTGGGACTTTATGGCGCCCCATGCAGTGATTTGGCACCCCATAGTGATTCGGCTCCCGGGTAATTGTGTCCCCCTTTCCCCCCTCGTTACGCCCCTGCGTAGCAGGGGGCATTTTCGTTATGGAAAGGGCAAAGAGTTTGTGAACGTGGTGTTTTGTGAAGCGTTTTGTGAACGTGGTGTAGAAACGGCAAAGCGTTTTGTGAACGTGCATTTGCATCACATCGTCAGCAACATGGAAAGGATAAGCAAAATATCGAGTTTCCCCCCTGGAAAAGATTCTGCGGACGCTCGTGCTTCTGACTTGATTTTTTTCAAATTTCTGGCAGTTTTCCGACATGTTTTGGTTGTTTCTTACCTGCAAATACCAGACTTGGACAACTGAATAATTCTAGTTTTCTAATTCTATGAATTAGAGCGAAATGACGGTAATTCTAATTTTAATCTAATTTACTGAAAGCTTCAGTACTCTAATTTTAGTTCTAATCTAATTTCCGATTGTCCAACGGTATTTTTAAAGATGAAACGAGAATGCAACCCTCGTGCAAGGAAAGTGCGGCACAATGGTCACAAGAGCCAGGCCGGCATCCAGGGTTGCCAGATCTACTTTATGCCAGGGGCCAAATCTAGTCCAGAAAAGAGCCAAATTCTAAGACAAGGGGACAAAAAAAGGGCCAACCAATTTTCCACATTTATCAGCAGTTACAAAGTCATATGAACACACACTTAGCAATTTATTAAAAGGCAATGCTCCTCAACCACAATTGTAGCTCAACAGCAAAACAAGTACATGATGAAAGATCGTAAGAGAACAACTTAATTTCAATGTGTAGCCATAAACTGAGATAAATTTACCAACCTCGGTAAGTGTTAAAGCGATCAACAATAATCTGAACAAAACCAACAAACACGTGCACCACCTAAATAAAGGTAAATCGCTGCTACCTCTACAACTGCAGCAATTAACAGGTATTATGATGAACTTACTTTTACATTAACTCAGTAACTCTAAGGATGCTAACGAAATTTTATAAGCGAAAAGCTAAAAATACGGTTTCTCAGACAGGACCCCAACCAGGGTGGTCAGACATAACACTTGTAAGGGGCCAAATCTTTCCTGGAAAAAGGCCAAGAAAGAGCCAAAGGACCAAACGAAAATTTTGGGCCAGCAAGTGTTATTTGGGACCAAATCTCTCAAATTTGGCCCCAAAAGGGTCAACCTGGCAACCCTGCCGCCATCACATCACTTGAAAAGCAAGAACAGTAAAAATTCGATCAAATTATTTTATCATTCACAGCTGCAGTACAAACTTGTGACCTTATTAATTCATTATTATTGCATCACACTGCCTATCCACTCACGCGTAGAAGTCACAATAGTCACCTGGTACTTGCGACAGTCAGCCCGCTGCGATTTTTTTGGGGAGGGGACTCCAAACCACAACCCGCAGGCCAATCCGGCCCGCGTAGACATTTTGTCAATATTGAAAAATTTTTTTACGAAAAACCCACTGATTTGTTCAAAGTCTCTTTGCAATATTCAAAGTCTCGAGACATGAAACCTTCGAGACCGAGACTCGCAAAACTGGGTCTCGAAACGAGTCTCGGGACCGAGACCAAGCCTCGAGACTCCACTGCGGACAGTCTCAGCTCATTGCAAGCCATCACAAATTGGAACTGGAAAAAACATAGTTTTACAAATAAAATTGCCCTTCTCTTTTCGACCCTTTCAGTCACTGCTTTCAAGATTAAGTTCCTTTGGGTTCCTGCTCATCAAAATATTCCTGACAACGAATTAGTTGACCAAATGGCAAAACTCTCCACTGCAGAACCCTCAGCTCCTACACTCCCAGGTGTTCTCTATAAACATGTAACTACTCGGCTTAATTTTTCCGATATGCTTCCCGTACATTCCGAACTTTATTTCAGAATGTGGTAACGCTGTTATATCACTAATACGCAGGGAAATGCTTACAAAGCCATTTTTCCTACCTTATCCAAACAATCTCTGGTAACCAACCACCAACACTCCCCCACTATATTTCGATTATGCACAGGACACTGTCAGCTTATCCATCATCTTTTCCGTAATGGACTCCATCCCGACGGGCTGTGTGATTACTGCGCAGTCCCAGAAACTGCGGACCATTTCCTCACAACTTGCTCCAAGTTTCATGAGGCACGCGACAGTCAAACTCTAAGACAAGCCATCGATGACCTGGGACTTCACTTTGAAATAACGCACATCCTTCAGCACCCAAATGCTGCGAAACCTGTCGAAACCTTCATCAAAGACACAGGAAAACGCATCTAGACGACTATTAACCATGACCTGACACTACAAGACCATGCTTGTAAAAAGTGCCATTACTCTCACTAATAATAATAATTGTTGTTGCAGATTTCGTAGCTTGGTGGTTTTGTCGAAAGAGTTGAGAGATAGAAGTTGCCGAGGCGTTTGGTTTATTGTCTCCACTTTTGCAGAGTTTGTGTTTTTGTGTCTGGTGTCAGGGTCTTAGGGCTTAGGTCCATTTAATTTTTAGTCTAGATTATCGATTATCAAATATACATCCAGTATTACCTCCGTTGGTGTTCATAGGTGTTACGAACACCTCACAATGGACGATGACTCGTTAGAATCGACTTATTATAGTGAACGTCTACCGAAGGTACAGAGAAAACGTAAAACAGCGGCCACGTCAAGTGGTGTCGACACAGGTGAAAGTTCTAGCAAATCGAACAATAAGGTAGAGTTGCTGCCTGTTGTTCTACAAAGTCAAACAGAATGAAAACTAAAGTCATTCAATCCGATTTATGTAGACAAATGTCTGAAAAAGTGCATTGGCACGTACGAATCCTGCGTTCCGCTTCAAAATGGCAATTGGTCACCTGTACCAATCCGCAGCAAGCCAAAACGTTGGTGAGCTGTAGTCAATTGAATGATGGAAAAATATCGACTCACATACTAGCTACGTTACGCCAACCAGTAGGTCCCAAAAGGGTTGTATATAATGTTCCACTAGACATTAGGAAAGTTGAAACCCTGGAGTACTTGCAACCGCAGGTTAAATTCATGAAGCGGTTTCAGTACAAACCTGCTGGTGAAATCGAATTGCATGATTCAACTACAGTTCTTCTCCATTTTAAATCAGAATTTCCATCGGAGGTTAGGGTAGGTTATTTAATTTTCAAAACCAGGCCGTATATCTCCAAACCACTGCGGTGTTTCAAATGCAATCGATTGGGCCACGTGGCAAGCCACTGCAAGGGAAAGGAAAGTTGTTCTAAATGTGGCGAACAGCATAGCTGGACTGTGTGCCCGTCAACAGCGCTTAATTGTCCAAACTGCCACGGCAAACACGCTGCAAATGATAAAAGTTGTCCACGATACAAACAAGAGGATAAGTCTTTAAAAATCAAATCGTCGAGGAACGTAACATACGCAGAGGCTGTAAAATTGCACCGAAGCTCAGGAGACAGCACGTCCCCTCCAAATCTGTCATCAAGAAGCGAATTTCCTCCTTTACCAACCGTAGATCGTTCTCCCCATAATATCGGTCTTTCCAACGTCACTGATACAAGGGCAGTTGAATCCAGGGGTGAAGAAGCGATCATAAGCAAAGAAATTGGTAGTGAACATGTTTAATAATCCAGTCCACGTTTAGCCTTTCTTGCAGAAGTCATACAACAAACAATACTGGCCGAGAACCGAAGCGAAACTATTGACGTATTTAACATAACAGGGGCAGCTGGTGGTAGAATTGGTCTACAACTAGATGCTGAACAGATGAAAATATTCTCAAAATAATGGCTATAACAATTTTGCAATGGAATGCCAGGTCAACTTTTTAAAAGTTACCGGAATTTAAAAAATATTTATCAGATCTAACCTCTCTGTCAGATGTAATCCGCATCCGAGAAACCCACCTTAGTTCAAAGCACAAACCGACCCTACCCAATTACACAGTCATCAGGAAGGATCGTCCTCCACACTGAGGCAAAGGGGAAGGATTGGCAATGTGTGTCAAAACCTCCATTGTCTATTCAGAGATTGATCTTGCGGTTAGGGATGTGCATTATGGAACATTTAGAGGTTCTGGAATATTCTTTATTTCGAATCTTTATTTCGAATCCAGAATATCGAATCCTATTCCGGAAAAACTTGTTAGCAGGAAAATGAGTTGATTGCGCAGAGGTTTAGAACTCCAATCAGCGATCATGCAACCAGTTAATTAGCTCTTTACGCCATTATGCAGCGCCGTGAACTTGTTGAGTGTTTCTTTTTTCTCTTACTCAGAAGCGCATAGTGAAATTATTTGTTTTGCCAACTTAGCAATTTTTCACGTTTATTTAATCCAAATTTATCTCCAATCTAAATATTCGAAAAACTCTGATTTTTGGATTCGAATACTGAAGGATTCGAATCCAAGGGATTCGATATTCCATTATATGCATCCCTACTTGCAGTAAACACCAAAATAGAAACCATGAGAATACAAATCAATGGGCTTTCCATCTTTTAATGTTTACAACCCGCTCAGTAATTACTTTAGAATGAACGATTTCACTTTTCCCGCTTCTGTTAAACATGTTGTCCTTTGTGGTGATTTCCATTCTCACCACAGAATGTGGGGGAAGTCGTCCTTGCAAGGGTAATGGGAGAAATTTAGTTAGTTCAATACTTCCATTCCAACGCATTTTTATTTGGCTGGTCATTGCGCGTGGAACATATTAGATTCAACTATTGTATCAAACTGTTTGGCCTCCCACTGTTCTCCCACTGTCAGTAACGACCTCGGTGGGAGTGATCACTCCATTCTCATTGTTATCAATGGTTTTGACCCAGAACTAACAGTCGGAATTTTTAAAAAGCGAATCGGTCACTTTTCAATCAACTGTTTAATAACACTCCGACAACCTTCTCGGTCAATCTGCAGCACTCTTATCAGCTCTTTGAAACAAGTGTTCTCGATGCTGCATCTCAATCGATCCCCAGATCAACACACTGGACGAAAACCTCTGTTCCATGGTGGACTAATGCTGGATGCACACGGCATGCGTCTGATTTCGTGACGTCACGTCCTATTCTGATGCGTCTGGTATGGTC
>Ga0210059_1010540_pt1 | contig 14241 bp, 13 predicted proteins | sample Ectturendosymbi2_FD_188042 | JGI IMG/M metagenome (GOLD analysis project Ga0210059, IMG submission 188042) | Ecteinascidia turbinata endosymbiont from Florida, USA - Sample 2 (SPAdes) (version 2) | ecosystem: Host-associated > Tunicates > Ascidians > Unclassified | place: Key West, Florida... | reverse complement strand
CCAAGCTGGCCGCCGATGCCTGACTGCTATCGTCAAAAGACCGATGTCTTGTGCAGTCTTGTGGTACTCTTCCAGAGTAAGGGGTCGCTCAGATGAAATACCTCTGGGCTTGATCTCTTAAAAAGGAACGATCCAAGCCGTTACGTACGCAACCCAGGAAACTGTTTGTCCCTCAGACAGATGCTGGTGACTTGTTTACGTAAAGAGTCAACTAGGAGACAGAGCGCCGTTCTCTTGATCATGGAGATGGTTGGAGAAGGGACTCTAATCACTTTATGCGACTCAGAACACTGAGAAAATTAGAAAAGTCACAGTGACTAAGCTTTCCATAACAAAACGATACTCTGAAGTAATTACGACATACCGATTCTCGGAAATATGGTCACGTGTTAAGCATGACGTGAACCTTTTCTTAAATGAACACGAAAAAAAGGCAAAGGCGTTGGCTAACATGCGTTTCACAATGATAGTCACGACTCAGAGATAGTTGAGCATACAGCGTTAGCGTAACTTTTATGTGTATTGAAATATCTTAATGTAATAGCATTTGGTCAGTGTTTAAGACTAGCAAGAATGTATCGCTGTGATCAATTCCAGTCTGAGAGTCAACAATATTGGAAAATCACTTTTCTTTGGTGAGTTATGTTTATTGTATTATTTGAACTTTATAATAAAAGAAAAATGAATTGATTATATGTGTCTTTCATATTGAAGTAACCGGGATAAGAAGTCTTTTGATAGGGAGGTCAAGCAAACTTAGATTTGTGAATACCGTCCTTGCTGCGTCTATGATCGAACTCACGTAGGAACTTCGGATGTAGCTAAATGCGGCGAAGTTTAGCCTAACAACCAAACTTTTCCGTTATAAGCATTTGTGAGAGTTAGGGTTGACAGGTTGAGGTTAGAGTTGGTGACAAGGGTTAAAAATAAATTTAAGTCGGGTTACATTTGATATTTTGTTTTTTCTGATCAACATATCCTTGTGCTCATCACTGTTGCGTTCGGTGGGCCCTAGCGGCAAGCACGTTGAGCTTCACACTGTGGCAGCAAGCAACAATTGAGATCATACGCCATGCTTGTTCTATTACTGCTTGTTCGTGCCACATACACATAGGTGCTATCCCTAGTGCACATCCCATTCGTTGTGCGTCGCGCATGTCACGCTGCTCCGACGGAGTAGTCTCAACATCAGTGTACCTGATGATGGGCAGCAGGATGAGTTGATCGATCTGCAAAATGATTCCACAATCAACTACCTTTTAGATGACAATAGAGTTGAGGAATTCTGCAGTCATACGATCGTATCGAGTCCTAACGTTGCTAAAGTTGCACCCCGCTTGCTTTTTACCTTTTGTTTCCACCAAGGGCGTACGCAAGGGAGGGAGGGTTTGGGGTTACAACCTCCCTTGAGCTTTATATTTTACAAAAACTTTATTACCTGAGAGACTCTTTACGTCTCCTTCCTCCGAGTCCCAGTGGGGACTGACTGTGACAGAGTCGCCTCGTCCCTACTTTCACGGCTCGACGATAAGAAGCGGGAGCGATGGGAAGAAGCTGTCAAATCCATCGACCTCTCGTACTCCAGCGGCAAGGCATGGTGCACCATCAACAAACTTTAAGAAAACGACCTCTACCCGCATTGTGAGGAGTGTCCTGACTTACCACCCTTTTCCATCACGATCCTCGTGAACCCGTTGACAAAATCTTCCTCAGTTCCTTGATTCAGCCAAAGGATAACACAGCAATCCAGTATTTATACCTTTGATTTTTTAACCAAACGCTGGGACATAGTCACCTACAGCTTCGTCTTCAACGTGGATTTCGTAGTTACGATTCTCATTTTGACTTCATTGTCAAAAATGAAGGTGGGCACAGGTGAATGTTCATGATTATGAACAGGTTTCATAATAATGTCTCTGGGTTGATGCAAGCCTTGCACACGCGAGTAGATGAGGTTCGTGTCATGCACATTATTGTTCCCAAACTCTTCTACCTTTCTCTTCACTGCCATGATCGATACCAAATTGGCTAAAAGAGTGCACTAAATACGTCAGGCCAGCTCTTCAAATGACACATGTTGTCCATTCCCAATAACCAATGCGTCATGTGCGTTCACCATTTCAGGTGAAATCCGACAAAATATTAATTATTTTTTCACGGGTATGAGCGTAATGATCGGTTGATTGAAGCCATGTTTGACTAGCATTGAGCGTTGACTGCTGGTGAAAAGGTCAACGCTGTATTAGGAGCCTTTCTAAATCAGAGTGCAAGTTTTAATCATGCAAAATATATTTTCGGACATATGAATGACCCATTTCAGTTAAAATATTAATAATTTTTCCAGGGATATGAGCACAATGATCGGTTAATTGAAGCCATGTTTGACTAGCATTGAGCATTGACTACCGGCGAAAAGGTCAAAAGTTCAACGCTGTAAAACAAGTTATTCAAGATTAGAGCGCAAGCTTTAATCAAGAAAAATATATTTTGGGACATGTGAGGTGAATGACCCATTTCAGTTAAAATGTTCATAATTTTTCCACGGATATGAGCGCAATTTTCGTTTGATTGAAGCCATGTTTGACTAACATTGAAGGTTTAGTGCTGAGTAAAGGGTGGAGAGTCTAACGCTTTGAAACAAATTATTCGAGATCAGAGCTGCAGCAGCGCAGCTGGCTGATACATGCAGCGCGCAAAATAATGACATCCCCAGTCAAAGGCATAACAGCCCCGATGGTGACAAAAACATTGGAACGTTCCTTTGGCCGAGTAGCTACAGACCGAACCCAGCAGAGCGCAAGTTTTAATTAAGCAAAATGTATTTTTGGAAATGTAAATGACCTATTTCAGTTCAAAGATTATTAAAATATTTTTCTGCGGATATGATCGCTACTATTGGTTGAATCCGTTCAATGTGGCCATTGTGTACCGCCATGTATGTATCCTCGTCTTCCTTCAGGTATTTGCGTATTCCATGTTACTGCGATGCATGTTTAAAGTCTAGCGCAGGGGTGGCCAACCCATGGCGCATTGGATGATTTGAAGTGGTGCGTTGTATACCTGTAATTGTAATAAAGTGAAATAGTAAGCCGCCTTTCCAATGTTTTTATTGATTTTTTGTTTCGAACAAACCCCTTATGAGATGCCTGTTATCATCTTGAAACAAACTTTCAAGATGATATTAAAACTCGACATTTCGAAGTTAGAAAAAGATGATATCAGCTAGTCTCCGCATTTAAAGGAGCAGATTGAATGATACCGGCCAGGGACGGATTTAGGGAGCGCGGGGCTCTAGGCCATCTTAGTTTTGGGGCCCCAAGCAGGTGTGACCTATTTGGCCGTTTGTCTGAAAAGCGTGAAAGTATGACCCTCTTATGTATAGCGCCCCCTCAAAAATATATCTTTTGTTGCGGCAACTTTGGTTCTACATTTGCCTTAAATGTTCAACAGAAATTAAAGCCTTTCCAACATTCTTCTCAAGAACAAACGGCATTGCGATCTTTTCTTGGAATTTATAGCTCTTTCGTGTAATTCAGAAGTTCTTTTCGTTAAATTTCCGTGATTTCTAGCGTTTTTCGTAGGTTTGTTTTTCGGATGTATACATTTTCATGTGGGACCGTGTTGCTGCCCTCGAAAATACCGTCTAGCTGTCGATCTGATTACTTGTATGTAAACTCCTTTTTATAGTAACCGTAACCACATATTTCATTGAACAAACAAGCACAATCCATTCAGTGGACACAGAGCTTATTTATGCCGTTTTGAAGCTGTCAGTTTCCAAGAAATACAAAATACAGTGTTTTAATCCTCTATGCCAGGACTTCTCAAACTTTTTTGTTCTGCGGCCCCATTTTGAAAAAGGATTTTTCTATGCAGCCTCCTTGATGGATAGCTTAGATGTTAATGATACATTTGAACATCTGATTGCAAATTTCAAGATGCATTTTCGTCAATGGCGAAATCCTACAAATGCACACAATCCACGAACGTAACTACACTGTAATAAAACTACCACGTAATGGAAACAGTAAGGCGAAAAATAATTAACAAAAAACAATTCAGTTTATAGAAGTTATCAAGCACAACTAACGGGATGGATGCACTTGATAATTTTTACACAGATCAATCATTCGTAGATTGATACAAGACAACGCAGGACGAAGGACATTCTTAACATTTTTCAAAAAGGATTGGTTTTTGGACTTGATGATTATTAATTTTGAGAATACCGCTTCACGCAAATATCTTGTGCAAAAGTATAAGAGCTAATGAATGGCTAGATCAGAAATGACTGAACATTCATTTTTTGTTTCTATCCAAAAAATGACATAGAGGCTAAACTCTGTTTTGAAAATTCCAGTTGCAAACGTTTATCGTTTAATAAATCCGCAACCTCATCCCGGGCATAGCAGGTGTGTGGCCTCCAAAAGTTTTCAATTGTGCATGGTTTGTGCCATTGTGGATTCAACTTCTCCTGAATCAAAGTCAAAAGTGCTTCTGAAACTGTGTATGAAACTTTTAACTTTAGTTTGAAACTACTTGGTGTGCTCTCAAAGCAGTTAGCCTAGCCCGTAGGCGTAGAGCACTGTAGACCTAGAGTCTAAACAGAAGCATGCTTTCGTGCCGGAATGAATGCAGTAAGGTCAGTAAGTGTATTGTTTTGTTTTGCGACAAACAGTCAATAGGTCACACAGCATTGCGTATAGTATAGGCTAATGCAGAAACTATAATATAATTTGAAGCAAACCTCTACACAAGCAACGAACATTCACTGGTTCATTTGTCGCAAAGGATTGGTGAAAGACCATGAGGTCATCTAGTCTACCAACCCTGCAATACAGCTTTCAGTACTATCATAAGTAGTCAATGAAAAGAAAAGGTGATAAAAAACAAAGACACATGATATTTACAGATGAGTGCATGCCTATGCACACACAGTCCCATAAAGAGATAATCAAGAAATGTGCGACGCTATAGCGCATCTCTACTCACGTTTGAAAAACTTGGCGCATGGTGTGCAAAACGTTGGCCACCTCTGGTCTAGCGCCTTGTGTGTGGGAGTGAAGACGTTACACAAGATTGTGATGAAACGCTCAGGTTTTGCGTTTAGGTTTCGCCAACGTCCGTATTGGAGCCGACTGCCGGCGGGAGTAACTCACGGCTGAGTTGACCTAGGTCTACTCTAGCCAACCTTTGCCCCGGTACGTAGCAAACAACTGCCGTAATGTACACCAGAGGTGGATGGAGTTTCATTTTTTTTGACTTCGCGTCCACTCCAACTCCGAAAAGGTTTGCTCTGCATTCGCTCTTGTTCCACACATCATGGAAATATTGAAATTCGCCTCCGCCTTGACTCCACAAAATTGCAAACTCTGTGGTAACATACAGGCATGTTACTTGACAGTGCTCTTAATGTAAGGCCATGACGATTTTGCTTCATTCGGCAAAATAGGCAGATTCTGCTGCTGGCGTAATTTTGCCTTTGGATGAACATACTTGGTTGAAGTGGTCACATGACAAATTCACAACGCTTAACCTGCTTAGTTGACGTCTGTAATGGCTCAGTGTGGGATGTATTGCAGTTGAGTGCATCGCCTTGAACTACTGAGATAAGCACAAGGGAAAGATGGCAATTAGAGGCATTAACTAACAGGAAAGCAACTAGCAGCAATAGAGCTCCCTCGACGAGTTCACTCTGCTGCTACAAGGTTGCACTATCATTATATAGGGATAAGAGAATTACGATAATTCGCTTGTGGTGACTATCACAGTGACTTGTTACTCATGGGTATCATCTAGCAGTGACCATTTGTTTACATGTGGCCGCCACAACACTTCCCTCTCCATTAGCTTGAAGTTCTATCACTTATCATCCACACGTGGCCTTTCTCTCAGGTCCCAACTACTGAGGCAAGCACAAGAGAAAGATGGCAATTCAGGGCATTAACTAACAGGAAAGCAACCAGCAGCAAGAGAGCTACCTCGACGAGTTCACTATACTACTACAATTTATTTACATGTGGCGCCATCTTCTGGCCGCCACAGATTAATGTCGATTTGGTTTCAGCGCTGGCAAGCTGTTAGTGGCTTTTTATCTACACTGTGTGAACTGTAGACTAAATCCTAACCACAAACCCTGGGCCTTATACTGCACCCTAAACCGTTGTCTTGGCATATTTCATTGACCATGTAAACACTTCAAATAATTGTGTTCGACTACAGGTAAAACAATTCTAACACAGCTTTTTCCTCTTGAGGCAAAACAAGCACTACCATATGTTAATAGACAACTCTTTACCTGCTTGAAACAAAGAACAAGTGGACTACAGTAAATAAAACTGATTTCTTGTAGTTGGTGTAACTTCAGTTCAGTCACTAACAGCTGGGCACCTTATTGCTAACAGTGTTCTGTCAAAAATACATCTGAAATACTATGACTCCAAATGTGAATTGCAGAGTGCATATACAACCACCACTCACCTCATACTTCAGCATTGGATAAAGACCAACTGCTTAAGCCTTTGCAGAAGGTCTGAAACTTTGATACAGCCAAAGAAACGAGACAAATTATTTCAATACGATTTTTTGAGGAACTGAATCAACAGTTAATTTCATTCCAGCCGGAAACTGTGGAAATCCAGCGATTTCCAAACAACTGGAATCCCCGTTGTCAGTAAAACTCAATGCAAGGAAAGGAGTCTTTAATCCAACCACAAAAGACGTTTGGTGCGTGACTGCTTTCCAAAGACAGTCAGGAACAAGAGGGGACAGCACCCCTTACTCAAGTTTGAACTTTAGCAACTTGAACTGGGTTGTGCACATTTTGCTTCAGGCAATGGGCTTCAAATGTAGGTTAAATCATAATGAAGATGAATCCACGTTTCCAGTGCCAGAACTTACTACGGTTTTATTGTTTTTTTTTCAAGATTACATTGCGCTTGTCAACGTAAACAAACATCAGTCAGCAATCAGCTGACAGAGCGTCACGATACGCACCTGCTGTCACGTGGCAATCTTCCACGATAATGAGCAGTGACGCGTCACAATAGAACATCAAGAGGCTTTGCACATCTCGTCGCGTCACAATAAAACGCAACGTCACAAAGAAAACACACGAATGAGCAAATTTAAACCAGCACAAGCTAAGATAGCCGAAGAGCAAAAGCTGGGACAGATTTTAAATCTTCAGCTGAAAAGTTGATTCATTCAAATTTGACCTGAACTGGGGTCAAAGTAAATGCAAGGCCGGCAGCCATTTTGTTACATTTGACATGAGGTAAAAATTTCTCAACTCCAAAATCCGTGAAAACTTTGAATACGAAAGAGACAACCTCGGAAATGTCGCTTTGTAAGGGGCATGATGTAATAATGTCAGACACATAAGGGCAGCTGCAATACGCATTTGGTGTCGGGCAGGCTTTGGGTGTCATATGACGTAGGCTGCTGGTGATGTCATTTCGATGAATCGCTTTTTCGAGCAATCCTTGAGCGGCTGCTTTTTCGCGGGCTCGGTGACGTCACATTCCATGTTGTCGCAGGCGCCAGTCTGTGAAGTCACAAAGTGATAAGCTACGAATTGTTGACGTCACAAAGTGAACACAAACAAAACAAGGCGTTTGTGAAACAGTCAAACGATTGCGCAGGAATAGCGGCAACAATGGAAAAAATCTTGGTGCTGTTAAGAACTTCATATCAGAGAGGAAAACGAGAGAACAAATTTTATCCGCTTTGCAATCGAGGCCTGGCACCACAAAAGTCGAAAACCCGACAGTGATCGATTAGGGGGTGGGGGAGGTCTGGTTCGCCTTTTCAGGCAAATACTTTGGCACTGCAGCATGTGGACAGGTAGGTACAGAGGCAAAACAACAACTACCAGTGAAATAGTTCTGTCAAAGTTCGCATACATTGTGACTAAACGACAAAACAAACATTTTTGAGCACAAGGAATAAAAACTTCACGCAAGAGGACCGAGTTTGGGGAAGCACCGCGGTATTCCCCCAAACACCGTCTTACTTTTCCGGATGAGGTAACAAAACCAGATTATGACGTCCGCCTTTCGCCTCTTCGAATCGCGCCACTCGCGGTGTCGTCACAATAGCGCTTATGTCCTTCGCAAACGTGATGTTCTGATCATCGAAGTGACCTTGGCGCGAAGCATGAAACCATTTCAGAATGGAATAAAAATAATTTTCAGAGAAGTTATTGCTGTAATTTTGATATCTGGTGACCATAACACTAAACAGCAGTGAGCTCAATGGAGCGAACTGGATTAGTTGAGACTGACGTCACTTACAGCAGAACAGTAACCACCGAGTTCTGTCATGTTCATTGAAGTTATATTTCAATAACAGTCATGGTTCAGTGTTAGGTATAAAACACTCTGCCAACACTTCACGTTTCCCAACCTTCACAAAACTTCTTTTTCAAACCTATCACATTAAGAAGCGTACAAACTGTTGACAAAAATTGTCTGGAATTCACCCGCGATTTATTAGTTCCTGTTGATCGCTGGCACGGTTTCGCAAAATTTAATGTCATCCATCAGCGAAGTACGTTATCGTTGTTTTTCTTACAGGAAAATTGCGATCATCATAATTGGTGTTTGTGATGAAACAAACACCAGCTTCGCTTCAATACCTTGACAGGGAAACTTTCAATCAACAACAACAAAAAAATCAGAATCACTTGGAGTTGAAGCAGCTCTCAAAATCCTTTCATCGATGGAGATGGACTGGACTGCAGGTGTTGAAGGTACGAAAGTTGGGGGGTTGGGTTTAGGGAAGCTGACCCCGTTGCTGTGTAAGTTCTTTCTGGCTGAATTGAGGATGGCCTGAACGTTCATCGGACGGTTTCTGGAGCAGCAAAAAACAAAAACTATGGAACCTGAAAACTTCACAAGTCACACCGGGTCAGGAGAAAGATACCTCCGTCGAGCGGTAGCCGGTGTGGCGGCCGCAACAACGGCAGCTAGCGGCGTTTCCGGGGTAGTTGTTGAAGCGCTAGGTGTCGCAGGAGATCCAGGAGGTGCTGGAGATTCGACAACTGCAAATATGAAGTCATTTTCTGATGGTTGTTATTTTCATAGAACACGATAACAAGACAAAGGATTTGGTTAAAAATAGTGATGGGGCAAAGGAGCTCCCTTGAAGAAGATTCTCCCCAGTCTTTTCCTTCATTTGACGCAATGGTTTTCAACCTGGGCGTCGCGAATAGATATTTCATGTACGCAGCGTTGCAACCTCTCCGGTGGCGTTGCGTTGATTGTGTGATTCACCACGAACGGGATGTGCGCGAAGAACAAAAATACATGTACGTGGCGCGAACAAGCAATAATAGAGTGATCTCGTCGGGTGATCTCTATTGTTGCTTGCTGCCACGGTGCAAAGCTTTGCGCACATGCCGCTCGGGATTTCCGATCGCAACAACAGTTTTATAATTCATCTGCTTTATTCGATTTTGAGATGAGGTCCGTTGGTCATAGTGGGTTGCTATGACGGGTCGCGGTTCAAAGAAGGTTTGAAACAACTGATTTAACGATTCTTAACAACACAGATAAAAATGTTCCGACAAAGTACCTGAATTCTTCCTCGAGTTAGGCGCCGACTGTAGCATCTGCAGTTGAAAAAATATTGAGAAGCAAACTTAATGGGTTTGCTGCACGACATTGTTGCAAAGACAAAAAATGGGTTTGCAACATTTCGAAACTAGGCTTATTTCGATCATGGACGGAAATTGTTTTTCAAATGACCGAAGAAAATAAGTCAATTCGGTCACAATGTTTGAAAATACAGACTAGTGAATACTGTTACGGTGAGTTTCAATCCTGTCATGGGAGAAATGATCGAAATGTTTCAGCGAAAAAAAGAACAGTTTCGAAACATCGGTTTTAAAGGAAGCCATTCGCCCGGCCGAGAAATGTTCAAAACAACTTTTTACAAGAACCAGGACCTCCTGTACTTTGAGTTCCTCCTGTTCACGTTCGAATCTCTTCAAATCAAACTCGATTTCAGTGGCGAGTTGCTTGTCGGCCGATAATATAAACTGGACCTCTGCTCTGTACTCTTGCATCACTTCCTGTAACAACAGGATGATGACGTTTCAAGAAAAGTTCAGGGTTAAGGAGAAAATCTTTTTATTTGCATGGCATTCTTTCAAGCACTTTTAAACGAAGTATGAAAGAAGTTTTGTTGACAAACTATGACCCCCTTACCTTGAGATAAAGCATGACGTTGTGTACGAGAGGGCTCTTCAGCTCTGAGAGCATGCTCTTGAGAGCGATGATGATCGGGATGATGTTTTCAACAAGATTCCTCTTCACCACCTGACAACAAACAATGTTTAGGTTATTTCTTCGCAGTGGAAGTTGGTACTTGATGCATTCGCAGTTAGCTTCGGTAACTATGGCAACCTGCGAAATGATCTTCTGTTTAACTTTTGCTTGCATCGCATTGGCCGCAGCGTTGCGTTCCGCTTGAGAGCCCATCACCTCTTCTTCGATTTCACTTTCGGCGTCTTTGCTTTTCAGGCATTTCAGGCGAATTTCCTGGAAAAAAAATTCACTTTGGGTAAAAAAAGAAACTGTGAAATGAAACTAACAAAGGATGCCACGATATTCTGTAACTATGACGATATGATATTTTGCAGCCACTATGACCAATCAATATCTTTCATTTCAGTTTTTTAAAGTGATGTCGTCAAGAGAGAACGCTGACAGTTTTAAACAATGGACAGGGTTTAGATGTTGAAACTACCATCTCAGTGAACGAAATAGGAACGCAAAGGATACGATGCAAAATACAAAGGATAAGAGCTTAAAAAACTCACAACCACTTGTCTAAACATTAGGCACAATTAAATTCGCCCACACTTTTCTAGATGAGCACAGACAAACCTTACAACACAAAACAGCCAGAGTATCGGTGAGGAGGTGTCTGGTACTTTTGTTCAACGGGATTGTGGCTTCGACGAAGCTTTCTGCGGGAAATTCGATGTTAGAAGTTGAAGACAGGAATGAAAAAAGGTTATTAATTCATGAATATCCCCTACAGAGAGCTTTGAAAATAACACGTAACACAAGAATTTTTTCCCTAAGTGTTGAAGCAGTGATGAACCTGCATGATCTTTGACCCGACATCTGATTACAGAAAAATACAAACAACTCCAACGCTACAATTAACGTCATGTACATTGTTCATATACAATAATAAATAAATGCAAATGAAAAGCAAAAACATAACTACTAACAGGCACATTCATAGAAACGCTGGTATTTCGTTCATCAAGGAGCCTCAACCACCAGCTTACGTCACCTAAAATATCTGTGCACACCAAAACATCTGTGCACACCAAAACATCTGTGCACACTAAAACATCTGTGCACACTAAAACATCTGTGCACACCTAAAATATCTGTGCACACCTAAAATATCTGTGCACACCTAAAATATCTGTGCACACCTAAAATATCTGTGCACACCTAAAATATCTGTGCACACCTAAATTATCTGTGCACACCTAAAATATCTGTGCATAACTTTCCGGTCAGGTTGATCCTGTGTTCATCCTCCATACTTTCCAATAAAAATTTGTAAATTTTCATTCGTTTCTCAAAACCATCACTTCCTGCGACGCTGAACAGCAGCTTCTCTCTGTGAAAAAACATATCATCTTCAACCTCAACACAGAGGGTTGGATTTGTTCGATAGTTGATGAAAGCAATAGATCAACAAACGTTTTAAGCAAGCAATTTGACCAAAATTATTTTTATTGCGATCTGTACGACAACATACTGCGCTGAAGCTTATCCCGTGAAAAATCCTTTTGTACGAAACAAGTTAAACCTAAAATTTCTGAACAAAACCAGCATCTCTGGCCAATGAATCAAAATATGCCTTCACGGGGAGTTGAGTTAAAGTTCATGACTAAACTTTCATAACTGACGGGAGAATGGCAACCACTACTAACGACAAATAATACTTGAAATCCACTCAAACTGACAAACCGGGCACTAATGACCAAGTTACACGTCACGTTATGCGCAATTGTTCTCGCTCCGTGATGTAATAACAACCGCAATGACACTAATAATAAGATTTAGTTTAGTTGTGACGAGCACAGCAACAGTTTATTCGAGATTTCAAAACCTGCGCTCCGGTCACACGTGTACAGTTCACTTGAAAAAACATACCTTTCACTCTTGGCGAACTTGTGAGCGTTGTGTTCGTTGTAATCGTTGAAATAAAATATGCAGGCCACGAAATTCCTGAAGAACAGGTCACCGGCCATCGTGGCCCCTTTCAGGATCTGGTCCAGAAGGCAGTATCTGGCCAACGACCTTATCTTCTTGTCCTCGTCACAAACGGTGTGCAGGAATTTGAATAACAGCGTTCCGCGCCACTTCACATATTCTTTCTACAATGACGTAACAAAGGTTCAAGAGAAATTTTTATTCTCGGGGGCAACGGGGGGGGGCGATTTCATAAAAACCCAAAACTCCCGGATTTTAAATAAAGAGCAGCGTCTGATTGCATGCCTCGCACAATGGCGGATTATTACGACATTAAAAAATATTGGAAAACAGCAGGATTTCGGTGACACCTCAGCCTTTCATCAACCACTCCATTAAATCTACTTGTCCACTGTGCGCTCCTCCAGACACACACTTTTGATACGTCACAACGCACTCACTCTTAAAAGGCTGCTGATCAGAATGACGCTGTGTTTTCTGATAAGTGCTGACTCATCACCAAGGCAAGTTCCCATTTCAGCCAAATATCTACAAAAGCAATAAGAACATTTGGACAAAATTCTACAGACGGAGGAGCACTGTTGGTGAAAGCACAACAAGAAACACTGCAAGATCTAACGTCATTCGCTCCGAGCACCAACTGCACGATCTTAACAGGGGAAACACCCGAAGCGTACGATGACCCAACCCGCTCTTTGTCCATTTGAAAGTTTAATATCGGTAGGGGGGGTAGCATCTTTTGAAACACAGGAATTTCACACTCCATAAATTATTTTCGTCACGAACAGTAAAAATTCATTAGATGCAGAAACAGAAATGAAGGCGAGGCCATCTTGAAGCTTTTCACCTGTCAGGCCACATGCAAACAGTCTTACTAACCTTGAACAATCACAACTAAATGTATTTGACTACTGTAACTACTGCGAAAACTAAGTTAGATTTGTGCGTTGACACTGGCTACAAGCATTCCTGTCCATTCCATGTCATACGCGAACAAATGCAAGGCATTAATCTACAAACTTTGTTTTGTTGACCACATGCAGCGAGTACGAACATCCGAATATCGTTAATGTTTTCCAATTTTGAGAGAAAAATTTAGGAAAATTATTATCTGAACAGAACAGAATGATCAACGAAGGTGATTAACTAAAAAGAAAAAAAGGCGCATTTTCTGATAAATGAAAAAAACTTGTTAGGAAAATCATTTGAGTCAATAAAGAAAACGACTTTAGCGACAAAACCTTCCGAAAGTCTCAAATTAAGCCATCATCACCGGGTGATGAAATGATACATTGAAACTTCCGAACCACGCAGAAAGTTCAAGAGCGGTGGGTCAGACAAGCTACTACTCACGGATCAACGAGTTGTGTTTGGAGAAGGCACAAGTCGGTGAGGACGACGAGCACATTGTTACGCACAGACTCCTCCTGGCACGTTTCCAGCTCGCGGGCCATGGCCGGGACCACCTTCTTGGCCAACTTTTCGTTCTGGAAGCAAATCCTGCCGAGATTGATGATGCAGTGGGCCCGCACGCGCGGGGAAACCCCCGTGCTGTGAAACTGCGACAACGGTTGTGAAAGGCCTTGACTGGGAGGGTCTGAAGAAAGTTGGTCGGATTTTATTCGCGAGTCAGTCACAAAAACAAACAGCTGCAGCAGCCGGGGGAGGGCCTTGACAGCGGAATGTAAATCAGGATTGAAACCAGAGTTGAAAGGAAATTTACCAAAAGCAACGCCGCACTGAATTGTTTGATTTATTTTTTTTGCGAATAGTGTTTTTTTGCAGAAATCACGTGACTGGCGCGGCGAGCGCCGTGGAAGCAACGCGTGCGTTGCCAGGCAACAGCGATTGCTTTCGTCAGTAACTTGGGCACTTTGGTTACAAGGGGGTTGCGAAGTGGGAGGCCACATTTTTGTGCATAAGCAATTCAACGAGACACGCCTGCCAGCGTAAATCTTTTCAATGACATCACAGCCGACGACGTCCGCCGCCG
>Ga0210059_1010538_pt1 | contig 14241 bp, 7 predicted proteins | sample Ectturendosymbi2_FD_188042 | JGI IMG/M metagenome (GOLD analysis project Ga0210059, IMG submission 188042) | Ecteinascidia turbinata endosymbiont from Florida, USA - Sample 2 (SPAdes) (version 2) | ecosystem: Host-associated > Tunicates > Ascidians > Unclassified | place: Key West, Florida... | reverse complement strand
TAGCAATCCGTGTCTACTCGTGCCTGCAATCTTTTGTTAATTGTTTGTCGTCTGTTTGCAATCTCTCGTTAACTGTTCGTCTTGAATTGGTTCGCTCGACATGACGCGACGAAGAGTACATTCAGGCCCCGCCCTGCCGCTCGTCCTCGTTAAATAAAAATAAATATTGTAAAAGAAGTAAAATTCTCTATAGTACTGCTCTTCAAAAAACAAGAACCTTCATTTGTTGTTGGGCATTTCAGCTGTATTGTAAGTGTATTTTGATTACAATAATAGCTCACAACCAAGTGCCAATTATCATTTTGTGTCTAGAACAGAGGTTCTTAAACTATTTTAGATGCGTCTTCTTTGGCATTAGTGATTGATACTTGCATCTCAGCTAACCTCACAATCCAACCCAAAAACAGTAAAAAGTTTATTTGCAATTATAGTGATTTTCAACAGTATGTTGCTACCACACCTGTGCCCTATTCCAAAGCTTTCATGACCCACAGTTGAAGAACCCAGGGTCTAGTCTAGAAGTGACAAAACAGTGGTGATAAAACTACATCATAATTGCATTTTTTAAACTGCATCACAGTAGTACTGTGTGGCTAAAAACAATGGCAGATTCATAGGACTCTTTTTTGCTGGAATCACACTACAGCAGGTTTACCTTTAAGATGGGCCAGATAAAAAAAAAGTATTTAACTGAATACCGCAATTGATAGAACCAGATACATTTAGTTAGATTAAAATAATGCAAAGATTTTCTTTACCAGATAAAAAATATTTTTGACACATGTATACACCTCAACACAGTGAAACATCTCTTGAGGTTATTTTCAGGCCTGAAAGCAGGCCAGCGTGAAATTTCACTCACCAAAAAAGACAATATTTATGCATGGAAAAGTCATTACAGACAAAATATTTCTTTAAGTACAAAGTGAGAAACAGAAGAAAGCCAACTTGAAAGAGAAAGTCGAATCAGAGTAGGAGCTTGTTTGTTGAACCAGTTACCAATGCACCACTAAGTAATCAGTTAAAGTTTCCTAAGTACTACATATAAGAGTAAAGCTGAAGGCATAAAAATGATTGAGGAGTAAATATGGGAAAATTTACACTGCTTTTTTGACCAAGTGTTAAAGCCGACTATTGGGAACAACTTTAAAAAGTTTTCTTTGAGGATGTTGATGATAAAATACCAACAAGCATGGAAATAAACTATTTGCATGTAAGTGAGAGTACAATTCCTACAAGTCGCTTGTTGTGGGATTAGCCCACTGTGAAAGACATGGATATTCTCTTCCATGCATTAAGTATTGCCTTCATGGTCCAGACCAGAAAATACATACAGATGCAGGCAGAGGAAGGACTTGTTTAATTTTTAAGGGAGAGCATGGTGTCCAAAAAGTTTGCTAACCTCTGCAAGTTTGGAAAATATAACCGATGACCTGATCAAGACTGCTTGAACTGAAGTGATCATTGTAATCTGTTTTTGCATGAAAGCATGCTGTAAATCATTGCAAGTCTACATTATGGCTAAATGTTTGTGCAAAAATGTGGATTACTTTTAATGTACAGAATACAAGCAAATCTGGATGAAAAAGCAATAGTTTTTTTACCCAGAAAAAGTTACTTTTTACCCCTTCGCCTGGGTGAAAAAAACTAGTGTTTTTTATTATATTTTTTCTTTGGGAAAAGATAACAAAAATATTTCAATGTCACAATATACTTTGGCACGGGAGCTACCTTCTATCAAAAGACCAAGAAAATACCTTAGCTTGTTTTAGAGGTATTGCAAACTTAAAATTTTTGTTTTTTTTTTACCCCGTTTGACTATACCGGTATTAGCAGTAGCAGGTCAGAGACTATTGTCCAGTGTTTCGTCTGTCATTCGATTTCTGTTTTAATTTGACTTCATTGTAGAGAATGTACTGTCGTCTCTCAGACCCATATGTGTTTCCAAAAATCGAGTACATTTTTAGTCTGAAATCTTTCACTTTATCCAAGATACCCAGCCCTTGAACTGTTGTGTAGTAGCTTATGCAGCCCTCAGACAAAATGTTAGGAGACCCAGTCTCTTCGTCAATGGAGTTTTTAGCAAATTTTTGATGTCAAGCCCCGCTGCACAAATGCAAAGCCCCTTTATTGAAGATTTCCTGATGACGGTTCTGTAGAGACCCTGGTCTAGTCTAATGCTGTGAATATTATACATTTTTATTAAAAGATGTTATGCTCATTGTAATTAAAATGATCTGACTGTAATATACACGTAACATTAACCCTGATGGGCGTCCAAGCATACCTACCCTTTCGAGACTGTTGGGCTATTTTTATCCCAAGCATTGGTTTCTTCTGTACTGATGCCTAAATTTTGCATTCAAATGATGTTGGGATGGGATATATCAGTCTTTTGAGCGTTGTTGTTGTTGCTACCGATATATATCCATCCGCCAAACCATTATAGTTGACTGCACACGGTCTGCTACCTTCACTGTGAACTAAAGAGTCGTAGCATTTTTTCTTATTTTTGCCATAATCTGACAAACCTCTCAACTTTTCATTTTATTCCTTTCGATAAAAACAACTTACAATCAGCTTCCAAAATTTAGTTTGCGCTGATTGCTTCGGCAGTGCGACGTTTAGATTGCTTTTGAATCCGTTGGAAACTTTATCTTAACACTTTCGAGACTGTTGGGTTATTTTTATCTCAAGCATTGGTTTCTTCTGTACTGATGCCTAAATTTTGCATTCAAATGACGTTGGGATGGGATATATCAGTCTTTTGAGCGTTGTTGTTGGTGCCGATATATATTTGTCCGCCACACTCCATTACAGTTGACTGCACACAGTCTGCTACGTTCACTGTTGACTACATGGTTCAGATCATTGGCAAAACAGAGTTAATTTTGCAACTTTTGGGGGTAAAATTGACAAACTGTTTTTTATTGTGGCAGTGGATGTCTTCTTTGTTTGCACTAAAAGCCAGTAAGAGTAATTTGTGCACGTTTGTGATAACACTTGCACAACTCACATGTTTTGTTGCAGTTTGGGATATATTTGTCCCTACAGTCTTTGACACTGGGATAAATTTGTCCCAACAGTATAAGTTGCACTACATTATGAATTTGATTATGCACAGTAATGTTTCAAGTGAACTGCGAGGAAATAAATATTGCAAATAAAACTCAACCTGAAGTTAATTTGAGTGACTTTGATGAACATATCAGTCATGAGAGCAATGAATATTACCCAACATCATCAGATCATTAGAGTGAAATCAGCTTGATAGACTCAAGTTAAACTTTACATGATATAGGAGTTATAGCAAATTACCTTCTACACACTTGCACTGGTCAACAATGAAGTCAATGTTCAACATGTTCAACACATCCACCCGAAATGCAATTGCTAAGGGCGATTTCAAACTTTTGTTTTCAAAGTTTCATTTCAATGACCCCCACAAGCCACAAGCTACTTCCAAATTGTACTGCTGAGAAAAAATAGTGGACTGCATCAAAAAATATTTGCTGAAGCACTATTTGAGTTGGTAGACGTTCAAACAGCGCACATGATAAAGCACACGTGGGATAATACTTGCCAGTAAAGAGGAAACAAAGAAGACGGAGTGCTCGATATACCCCAAGCAAAATAGAAAAAATAAGTGAATGTTGTGCCAAAATCCCAATGTGGACCTATGCATGGACCGGGTTACCCACATCACACAGAACTGGATGAAACAAATGAGCTTTGCTGTCGAATGCAAGATTTTTTCTTTTTAAAAATTGTCTAGTAACATTTGTCGATGTTTGTGCAATTTAGACTGTAGGGATATTTTTGTCCCAGTGGTTAGTGCTGTGTCAGTACTGTTGGGACAAATATATCCCATTTCCTGTTTACATAGATCAGGCAAAAAAACATGAAACAAAAAATATATGCCAGATTTTGCTCATAAAAGCTTTCCCCATAAAAAATGGGTTCAAAATCAAAATGTTTAAAATCAGTCTCAAAAGGGATAAATCAATACTGCGAAAGTTCGCAAGCCATAAAAATTCTGTCTGCAGGTCACATGTGGCCCGCAGGTCTGTAGTTATCACACTGCCCTATGTCATTGGTAACGTACACTATAATACTTTATGGAATTAAAAATTTGTGTACATCCAGGATTTTCCACAAGATTTTCCTGCAATTTGTGTACTTGCAGCATTTTCCACAAGATTTTCCTGCAAGAATTTTCGAAGCAAGTGTTATCTTTCACATGAACTCAAAAAGTTGCATGAGGATATATAAACATTTTTAATGTCATCAATTTTTATCTGTCACGTGCAAGCACTTGTTGAAAAAGGGAATCAATTTAATTAGGGTATATAATATCGTAAGATTCCACATTTTGAAATTGATTTCTAGGCAATTGGCACATTTGTAGCCAATTTTGCGTTGTTAGACAGCTGACTTTTGGTGATCAACTGATAATATTGGATGAATTGTTGCCGAATATGTACATATATACTTAAGGTTCGACCAAATGCACCTCTACAGAAAATACTAAATGTTCGATACGCAGCCAGCGAATCAGTTGTGGCCCAGTTAGTGGAAGTTGAGGGGATAAAGTTTGACAATTTCTTGGCAAAAATTTTTGTTCACTGCTAGTTTGGATTGGACACTGCATGTCACAAATGACCTTTTGTGGTAAAATTTTGAACAACAATTTTATGAATGATTGTTGTTTGTTTTTGAGTAACCTGAACTTTCAGTAAGATCAGAAGTTTACACTGCAGCCAAGGAAAAATCAATTGAAAGTTTCACTTCTTTATTTTGGGCAGTGCTAATAGTCCAGCATGTTTGGGCTGCTGTGCTTGAACTTCACTTTGCAGGTTTGCATTTTACTTTTTCAGGTCTGTATACCACTCCATGAAAGTAAAAGTTCCATGAAAGTAAATCACACCTTGTTGTTACAGACAAAACCAGTGATATTTTACAGTGAAACTAGTGTTTTTTTTATGCTACATCAGTGCATCAACGTTGCAATGAAATTTGTGTCTGTTGTCACATCTTGGAAATGAGTTATCTAATTAACAACATTTCACTAATTAAAATTTAGCAATATATAAAGTGATTGCTGTTTGTTAATTGTAGGTGTTATGCATTGGATATATAATCATGCTAATATTATGTTCAGATGAAATTTTAGTTACTAGTATGAATACACCTGTGCCATTGCGGCATACGTTGCTTAAGTTGTTTTCTCATCATGCTCAAGTTAGATATGTCCAACAAAAAATTCAGGGTGCTTGCAAAAGTTCATGGTGGACTGTTCGATCACAGTATGACCTGATTCTGTGCAATAAGCTGGCATGTGCTTGCCAATCATCTTTGATGCATCGTTCATCTTATTCAGCCAAGAGCAAAGAGCATTGTGAAACTGCTTCTCATAACAAAGTAGAAGCATCATTTGAAGTGGATCTTGCATCTTTGTGCAATGAAATCATTGAGGTTCTGAACTTTTGTAACTTTTGTTAAACATTTTTATAGTTTTTCTTTGTATAATCAAATAAATGTTTTTGTGCTTCACGAGATTTTTAAAACAATTAATTTGTGCAATTTATGCAAAGTTTTCAAGTGACTGTGACGTTTGGTTTAAGATCAACTACGAATCAAGTTTTGTTAGTGATAAATTTCATCATGAAAAGCGGGGAAAAATTAGTTTGTTTTGTAAGGACATCTTGAACTCCTACATGTCCCATGGAGTTCCAGACATCGTTTGTTTTGTACCTCACATAGAGATTCTAAATACTGTGTTATATGAGCAAAGCTGTACCTTGCAAAGAACTTGCGGTAATCAATAGGGCCACTTTTTATGACCTAAAAACTTGATAATATGACTTTATATGACCAAACAAAAATTTCTTGTTTCAATACCCTTCTGGTGCTTCCTTGTTGCTACATGCCATTCAACAAAAAAGCACTTCTCATTCAGAATGCAACAGCACACTTGACCATACAGTTCCTCATTAGGTATGACTGTAAACTCCCAAAATCTATCCAAACTGCTTTGATCTTTGTAGCACTGGACAATTTTACCTTTGGCATTGTGATTTCTGTTTCTAATTTCACAAAATGACAGTTGACACATTCCTTCATTAAAAGAGAATCAGAAGTAGATACATAAGTGGAATGAAATCTGTTGTGACATGAAATGCTACATGATGTCACATATTAGATTGTCTGTGTGCTTGTAAAAAACAGCTGATTTGCTGGTACGTTTGCTGTGCAGTACATTTATCGCACTGTTTACAAAGTGTTGATAGTGCAAATTTACAATTGTGTGTAGAATAATGTTGCAATCATTGAGGTTTCAGTTTGTGTTATTTATGTAAAAATAAGTTTGCTCGCAGGGTGTCCATTCCCAAGTGGGTTCAATATGAAGGATGTAGCTTAGAACTAGTGATAAAGCGGTTTCAGCTGATTATTTGATATTGTTTTAATGGTTTCCTTATTGAATTAGGTTGAATTTGCAAAATATGACTTTATGACCTAACATGGAAAATATGGCTTTTTGTGACTTTATAACTTTTGTTATACACTTCATAGGGGTGCAGTTTTCGTTTCAAAATTCGTTTCATAACTTTCTGAAGCACACAAAAAATATGACTTTTATGACCCTAGTAATCAAGTTAATCATAAAATGAGTTTTTTCAGTAAGCTAACAACATATATTTAGTTGTTGGGCATGTGAGGTAAGTTGTGTCTTGTAGAAACTCACCAACAATCAGAATTCACTGTTATTTTCTGTGGTGTAACAGTCCTTCAATTTCTGTTTCAGTTGTTGCACACAGATGTTCATATGCTTCAAAAAATGTGTTGTTACTATTTCGATGGCAGAGGAAAGCGTTTTCGGCCAATGATTGTATTCTTAATTTCTCGTGCTGTAAATTATCACAAGCATGGTGACAGGTAAGTTTTTTGCTGCTGTATTTCAGTACTTAAGGATTTTGGTATACATTGTAAACACAGCATATTATGAGGATAGCAATTTAATATCTTGTTCCTGCTCAGTGATTCAAGAGGTATTTGGGTGTTCACATTAGATTGCCTTTAGAGTTGCATTGATAAAAATTGCCTCTTTTTTCACAAAATTGATATTGTTTTTTTTAACCCTTTTTTACAAAAGAAAATAGAGCCAAGTGTGGTAAAAGACAATGCAGCTAGCGTGATTATGAAAATAAACTGATTGCTATTATTTTTTAAAAGGTTAATATTCCCCACTGCCACTGCAAACGACAAATTTTATTGTCATCGAAAACTTTAGAGAAGTAAAGCGTACGCCAAATTGTTGTTATAACACTGCGCATTCAAACACAGCCTTTGGCCTCGGCGATAGTAACAATTATTGAGCATAAAACTTTCTCCGAGGGATTAATATTTGCACATTTAATCACTTTGACGATGAAAACCGCTTTATATCAAAATAAATTTAAGAAAACACTCAACGATAATTGCTCCACACATTTTCATCTCCAGCTATCACGTAGTGTTTACAATACACGCAAAAGCTGTAAACAGTTTATGTGGCAAAGTTTAGCCAATTTCTTCTGGCGGCTTAAACTTGCCTACATCGGAGGGAAAAAATTTAACGAAATGTACCGAGTGTATAGATGCATATGCAAAGAAGGCAGAAAAAAATAGGAACGCCAATGATGAGAAAGTTGGCGGACAAGCAGAAAAAGCAAGACCCATATACGTAGAGAATAAAAATCAAGAACCATTTTAGTTTGCGATTGTTTGATTCTTATGTTCAAGATGCTTTATTATTCATTACATATTTAACAAGCACAAAACTTGATCTTGTTTTATTTTGAATTGTAGTGAGAAAATTTGAGGGGTGGAAAGGGCGGCGCTTCTGTGGTCGGCTCCGGGCGAAACTTGGCCTCGTTACGCAAATGAGTACAGTTAAGGCAACAACTTCACCTACACCAGTTTCACGATTAATTGCTAAAAGAAATACTCATACAGATCACATTTTGGGTGACAGATGATGGTAGGTATGACTAAACAAAGGAACAAGGAAACCAGGAAGGATGAGTGTTCTTAAGCCACAAGTAATAATTTGCCCTTAATTCGGCTTTAAATGTTTGGCTGGCCTTAATGAATTTCGCTGAAGGAACTGTCCTAACAAGATTCACTGCTAAAGTCATTATAATTTAAGAAGTTCTGCTTTTGTTCTTTTTGGAGATAGGTTACTGCTAATCACGTATTTTCAAAACACCGGCTTCAGGCACAGATTTTCAAAATACCGGCCTTTTTCCGGCCTCTGCTAAATTAGCAGTGAAATACCGGCCCTATGGCAACCCTTCGGATAATTCAAAATACCTCTCGGTTTTCACAATCTTTAATAGTCCTTAGTCCTGCTGGCTACACCAACAAGAAAGAGGTCCACCAAGGTCCAGGTGACGTGATTACATTTTCCACCTTTCTTGGTCCCATTTTGATTTGGAGCCAGCGTAGCTATCAGACATATTGAGGGGTTTTCTGACCTCCGAGGGACCCTGCAACCCTCCCCAGAAGAAAATCGGGCATGCAAATGGATGAAATAAGTGTACGAAAAATTGTCCATTTTAGGAAATTACTGCAAAAAGAAATTTCCGTGAGTAGAACATGCCCCATAAATTCCAAACGAGCATTTCTGTAGATGCTCTTGCTTTCAGAAAATAAATCGTGTAGTTTTTTGTTTCAGCATCATTTTAGAAAATCAAAGAAAAGTCGCTTTAATTTCTGAATTAATCCATGTCGGGAGCTTAATCCATGACGATGTGGTTGACTTTTCCAGCATCAGACGAGGGAAGCAATCAGTCAATGTTCTTTGCGGCGACAGAAATGTGAGAAAAAAAATTGATCTCTTCGTGTATTGTGTAATGCGTTAGCACCACTTCTTACTGCTGGTAGGCAGTGAGCGAATGGGTGAAACATCGAAAAATTATGTGCCATTTTACCACCTGTGCAATTAAAGCGAAGGCTAATTACGAAAACCATGTGCAGAATTTAGCAAACGCGAGCAATCAGGAGCTGAGTCAAAATAAATCTGCTTAATATTCTGTTCGACGACACCTTCATAAAGGTTAACATAAACTGCAGGCTGCACAGTATTGTTGAAATGACATTAGAGAACAAGAGATAAACCGCATCTTGCGTCGCCTTTCGAATCCCTGTCAGACTAGGACACTGGGCAAGTTATTTCCTAATTTGCATCGAGTCTTTTGAGATACCATTCCAGAGTCCGTGTGAAGTCCGTGCAACAAATCTTGGAATACAGTTCTGCTGAGAATTCGGCACAACTCTTGACATCTCATGTAGCAAAATAAAATATGTTACTTCAGCTTGATGGCGGAAACCAAAAGCTTCGCTTCATCTGTAAAATACGGGAAATGTGAATGTTTCGATTTTGACGAGTTGGTTCAAAACATCTCCAAATATTTTTTCGGTATCACTTTCGAATATGTTTTCGCAAAAGGTTTGCAGAATGTTTTAACAAGCGTCGTTAATCACATTGCCTCTGCATAGAACGCATGATGATCTGCAGTCTGTGGCAGGGTAGCGGAGACGGTGTCCGAGTCGCAAGGAGTCGGAGGTTTTTGTGTGGAGTCGGAGGTTTTTGTGTGGAATCGGAGTCGGATTCCTAAGAACACTGGGAGTTAGGGTCGGATTTTTTTATACGACTTTGACTCCGGGAGTCCAGTTGAATCATTTTTTATATCGCACTCTCAAGCTAGGAATCTCTGTTGAATGGTGAAACTTCTTTCGAAACAGAGAATTCTCGCTGCGTGCCACGGTTTTCATTGATTTCTAGTTGCTACAAAATTGTTAACAGCCAAACTTCATTCATGTTTTTCTAAGGAGTCTGAAATTTTGTAAAGGTCGGAGTTGAGTCGAACATTCTATCTCCGACTCCGCAACCCTGATCTATGATGTTGGGACTTGGCTATATGCATAACGATGGAACCTTGTTTTATTTCAAAATCGCTTTAATCTGAGATAACGAAGGTTTTTGCCTAACAGTGTTTTCGCCATGCATTTTCTGCAAAGAGCATTTGCAAGGTTAGTGGAAAAGTGTACTTTGTTTGGGAAGGCTTTTTTGGTTCGGTTGTTCCCTAAAGCTGTGGTGCCCACTCCCGGGCCGTCAAATTACAAAATGCATACTGGTGGTGACACTACTCGCTTTCTGGACATGTGATTGGTCGGTTGTTACCATGGAAGCACTGTTGCGTGCATAGAGTGAGAGCGTTGGAGCATGAAGTGAAAGTGTTGGAGATGGAGCGGAGCTGTAGACTCTACAGCTGTAAGAACCATCATACAGTACTACCTGGCTGCGGCAATATTGTCAAGTGTTGACCTGACCTGCGATTAGGAAAAGGTTGGGGGCCACTGCCCTAAATTTAGGCGCCTTTCACAGAAAACGCCCTCTTGACTCTCTGTTCGTCCTCTTGTTCCTCTTGGGCGAAAAATCACATTGTAAATCAACATGTCTGGCACTTGCCAAATATGTTCTGTCGGTATAAGATGCGAGATAGAAGAACTTGTGTGTTACTGCTGTGCAGTATTTCGTGTCGGGGAAATTTAAGTCTACGCTGCACTGATTGTTCCTCTGCCTTGTAAACTTATTTAAGCATTTTGGAATCAACGTTACGTTGAATTTGCATTTGATTGGCAAACGTACCGCAGACAGTTTTATGTTCTTTGTTGTTAACAGGCAGTAATGGCCGGAAATTACGTCGTATCTAACGCGTCACGTTTGCTAGCGACAATAGGACATCACGATGTGACCGCGGTCATTTCGCAAGTTATCGAAGACATCGTAAGAGGTGCATATAGTGACTTTTTTCAGTATGCAAGTAACTTCACTCCACAAGTGAAAGAAGCAAGGAATCAATCACAAATTTTTAATAGGAAATCGATTTCACGTAACATTACACATCGTCAGTCCTATCATCTTATTCAAATAAATTATTTTTTCAGTATGTGTTTAAACTATCCTAATAATATCTTAGGTGAAGCGTTTTGGCCACAAATTTTTGCGTTCATGTAAAGCCAAGCCAACGTGTTTGAATTGGGAATTTTCTTTGGGTCAGTTTTCAAATTCGTGGCAACCAGAGCTTAATCGGAATGTTTCTTGTAACTGAAATACTAAAACATCGAAATACTGCTGACCAAAATGCGTTTCCAACAGGCGAGTTTATGCAACAAGACAACCAAGGCAGCTTCGATCACTATTTGAAAAAAAACTACAAGAAAACTGCGAGCCTTATGGCGAATTGCTGCAAAGCTGTAAGAAACTTTCCTAATTTGTGTAGTCTTGGTAATGAAAAGAAAAGTTTGGGAGCAGCACCTAAAAATCTCTTTTGCAGTCAAACTGCTTCATTGTGTTTAGACCAGAGGTGGCCAAACTTTTTGACCCGTGGGCCAAATTCGCGACTGCCTCGGCACTGGAGGGCCGAATACAGTGCGATTTACGTACTCTGTGCAAAAATAGGTTGTTAAAATGTATTGTGGTACAATAATAACAATAAAATCACACCATTTTGTTTACACTTTTATAGTGGTGCTTGCAGCTAAGTGCTAGTACGGCAGACAAGTCAGCAAAACACAGGCAGCAGTCAATGCTGTTGCACTGCTATACACAGTCGGAAACGTGGTGCTTGAGTAAAATGCGCAAGGTATTTGGAGGGCCGGATTAAACTGGTCGGCGGGCCGTAGTTTGGCCACCCCTGGTTTAGACAAAACCACTCTGCACCTCGCTTCGCCTCCAGTTTTTGAAGTGAATCTTATCTGGTCGCGATTCAATAACTAATTGCCGTGTTCTTCAGTTGTTTAGCGTTCGTACATTTCTGACACTGCTTTACTTCAGGCTGCCATACTGAGTTCTTGTAACGATGCTGAAGTCGAAGCGACGTTCCAGTACGGGCGGAATCTTGGCATCGCCTTCCAAATAGTGGACGATATGCTGGACTTTGTTGCCTCTGCCGAAGAGCTGGGCAAACCCAGCGCAGCTGATTTGAAGCTTGGTCTCGCTACCGCTCCGGTTTTATTTGCCTGCGATGAGGTATGCCGTAGAACGAAGACGTAGGCAGAGGAGTGTGATTCAGCCACCACTCGATTCGTATCTCTTTCATAACGTGATGCCACATGAAATTGTCTAGCAAATAATTTAACTGTAGTTGTGGTTCGCTTTTTAATGCCTGCAACCCCTTCAAAAGAACTTCGCGCACGCTTGTGTTCGTCGCGAAATGTTTTTTTCCTCCTCCCCACGCCAATTTCTCGTGTTCAACAATATATTCACCGTCACCTGCGGTTGTCCTTCAACCCTGAAAAGGTGTTTGGGTAAAAACTATGGGAAATCCCCCGATCTTGTTCCACTTCCGTGCGAAATCTTCCTTTGTCTCGCATTCGTATCCGTGACGTAGCAGCGGCCAGAGTTCATTTTGGTGCCTTGGCTGAATACTCTGGTGAGTGTCAGAACAACGCAGGCATCTGTCGCGTCAGAACATTATGACGTTGTTAATGAGTCCTGTTGCCCCGTCGTCGCAAAACACGACAATCAAGGCAACCAAAAGTCAATGAAGTCAAAATTTTCCGCCTTTTTTAAGTTTATTAAACTTCCACAAACCAAACTTAACGCTGATACCATGAGCGACTCCAAACTTACTTGGTCAAAAAAAGTCAATTTATCGTTAGGTCAGAAATTATTGCAACAGTTATTTTTCTCTTTGTCGTTAGTTAATTGAGGCATCTGCTCTGAGAGGCCATAATTTATTAACATGTTGTTTTCAGATATGTTGGGCTAATTTCGCAGATTTTTGTGTTTTGCGTTTTCAATATTTTCCTCGATTATCCGGCCATGTTGGGCAACCTTTTTCCAAAATCTTGGCCGGATAAGAAAAGTATCTATCGTAGGGTGCCCACCGTCCACCACCTACACCACACTTAAAAGAACCTAAAGAAAAAAGAACGAAAAAACGAAACTAGTATGAGAAAAAACGAAACTAGTGTACTTTGTTGGCTTTCTAGTTTTTTTCACTGTAAAATGTAAATGTGTAGATTTTAGACTAAATAATTGAATGTACCTCCCTGTTGAACCCGGCCGGTTAATCGAGGGGCCGGTTAATCGAGGATGCACTGTAATTTGTTACTTTCGTCGCTTTACCTTTTTCTTTTCAAATCGAATTTTTTCGCAGCATCCTCAGTTGCGCAAAATGATCGCGCGAAGATTCAAACATCCCGGCGACGTACAGGAAGCACTTTCGCTTGTTTCAAACGTAAGCGCTTTTTCGTCGTTAAGCAGATTTTGTGAGCTGTCTCCCCATAATTTCCCCATTTCTATTCCAATATTCAATGTTACTGATATTCAATGTTGCTGATGACTTCCATAATTGCCGATTCAACAACAGTGCATTCTAAAGCTTCACTTCGTGTGTAAACCCTGGCCTATTCTAAAGTCAAGTCCCAAATTGATGTTCAAACTTCACTGCCTAAAGCTGTTGTTGTTATAAACAACTGTAAAAATACCATTTACATTTGCCGCGCGCCTTCAGCCATCCACTCTGAAGCACGACAAAAATGGGGAACCTGTCGATGGTGCTCGACGAGATAACCTGGTTGGCACGTTTTTCGGTGTCCCAGCGCTTTACTTTCATTGCAATTTTTACTTTGACACTCTCCTCGCAACGTGCACGATAGTGCGGACACAAAAATATCACCCTGCCATGTCATTTCTTTGTGGAAAAAAACACTTCTCGGGTCGGCCGCAAGACTTTTTTTGTTAAAATGTCGTTCGCGCAAACCGTCCTGAATGGAGCAAAGCGTTGGTACCGGTCGGGCGTCGTTCCCTCACGACGGACCAATCGATCACTAAGGACGGTCCCATGCAAACCTTAACCGATCAAGCAAGTCCGAAGGATCGTTTGTGACAAGACATCTTCTTGGCCATCGCCGCTGTGCGCAGTTATCCTAACGCGCAATGTGCACTCGACTCGCAACTGCGTTGAAAGCGAGGATCGCGCGACCCATCCTTGTTGCTATGATCCCCACGTGGATCCTTGTTGCTATGGACCCCCTAGCCGATCGCCGTTGCTCTGATTCCCACGTGGATCCTTGTTGCTATGGACCCCCAGCTGATCGCTGTTGCTCTGATTCCCACGTGGATCCTTGTTGCTATGGACCCCCTAGCTGATCGCTGTTGCTCTGATTCCCACGTGGATCCTTGTTGCT
>Ga0210059_1010537_pt1 | contig 14241 bp, 15 predicted proteins | sample Ectturendosymbi2_FD_188042 | JGI IMG/M metagenome (GOLD analysis project Ga0210059, IMG submission 188042) | Ecteinascidia turbinata endosymbiont from Florida, USA - Sample 2 (SPAdes) (version 2) | ecosystem: Host-associated > Tunicates > Ascidians > Unclassified | place: Key West, Florida... | reverse complement strand
ACGTGTGGGAACACTGTTGCCACGCGTTCCCGCCCCGCTACATTCGAGTATAAGCTATCCTTTTCCTAACCTACATAAGGCAGACGAACACAATAGGCTACAGCAACATCTACAAGCACACGAAAATACTCGAACTGACTGAAAATCATGGAAGTACGTTTTACAATTACGCCTAATTGTAATTAATTTTGCTAGCCATTAATTGCTACGTAAATCGTCTCATAATAGTCATTTTTACGTATTTTACAGAAGACACTTGCTTCCACTATTTTACTCAAGGTACGAACCAAAGTTTATAAAACACATGATAACGGACTATGATGTGTTTTGCCTACGAAGCAATGTTTTGGCAGCGCTCTCCCGAAACCTATATGAAGTCTTGTTTCAAGGAAATGTGCAGTTAGGGGACTTGTGTCAATTCACGGAGAGAAATAAGTAGGCTAAGCTTAATCACAACTTTTTATTAATATTCTTAATCGCAGCGCAAATCGATGTGATGACTGATCTCTTCAAACACAGAATTGAAATTGATTATAAACAGATGGTCTGTGGCAAAATACTTAGCGTATAACTCTTCCGCAAAGATATTACCTTCCGTGAATTCTGAAACAAAACATTCAGTGCAAGCAACTACTTATACTTGAACAACAAACTGCCAGAAGCAAAATGCATAAGTAAGTGTATTAATTTTATATGTTGGAATGCTTTTTCTGTTCTTAGTATATGGCTGCTGGTGCAGCAGTGCAAAGTGTGCTTCCCACCTGAACGTAGATAAATGAACTGTAAACATTGCAATGCTGAATTGTTTCCTGACTATGGATGCTTAACAAGTAGCAACAACCACTCTGAAAGCGATCTAACACTACTTCTCTCACAATATGCTACACATACGGACTTGTGAGCCATATTGATAAGTTGATGTCAAATGATCTCTCCTTGCTTCATTGTAACCAGGGCTGTGGAGTCGGAAGTCCCGTCATCCGACTCCGACTCCTGGCAATTTCGATTATCCGACTCCAACTCCGACTCCGACTCCGGACCGACTCCGACCATCAGATGTAGTTACTTAAAGTGATAATTCTTTTCAGATGAATTCATAAACCCTACTTGCACTTTCCAGGAATACGGAAACTTGTTTTAAATCGATGTAAATGCACGTTTATCTCTCACTTTTTCAAACTGCGATCAAGCAGAAGTTAGTCTTTTAATTTTACAGAAAAAAGTACTCATCTATAAAAAACAAAATAAAAATTATTAGAGAAGGCTGATAAATAATGTATTTTAAAGCAGCTACCTTGCAAATGATATCAGTAAACAAGAAAAATTGAAAAATGTATGCATTCTACCGGTGAGCATGTGCACATATTGCGCAACGCGGTTGATAAACTCGCTCGGGCATACTCTCTCAAATGTCTTCATTGAAACAACTTTTTACCGTCGAACGCTGTCAAGCTTCAGCTCTGTTGAACGTACATGTGTCGCTATATTTTTCCTTAGATGGCCAAATGAACATGTTACAAGTAAGCTCCTATACAGGTCAAAATCCAGAAACTACCAACCAAGAAAGTAAAACAAATTAGTTTAAATTTTAGCTTAACCGCTTGGGAGCATTCACTTTTCTCTTTGTTATCTAAACACTTCATACTACCCTGCTTTCACTTAGGTATAACAAACTTGCAAGGTTTGAGAATTAGTCAAAATGGATTTTTTAACACAAAAATGTTGCGATAGAACTTCCAAGCGAATACGATTGGAATTGTACGACAAAAGAACCGAAATTCATTTGCGCGTTTTAAGGAATATTTGTTTGTTTTAAGAAACTTATTTGTCTGTTTGACGTTTTAAAGAAGTTTGCTACTGTACGTAGAAGACCAAGCGAAGCTGCTGTGTCGTCTTCAACTAATTGGATCAAATCGTTGCGAACCAGTAGGAGAAGTGTGACCAGAAACCACAGGTCGGGATTATCGTTCGCGATCAGACAGTCATCGTGCTTCGCCGATGGCGCGCAATAAAGTGCAAGGCTACCTGACAACACAACGAAATCCGAGTGTCTATTTTACTGGGGATTAAGGTCACAGTGCGTTTTTTTTAGTTGTCGCTTACTCATTCAAATCGAGTCGGTCTGTGGAATGCCGAGTGTTGACAAGTCAACCAACACCAGCACGTGTTTGCGGGGAAAAGTCTTTGTGCAAAAACATTTAGATCATGTGTCGGCAGTGGCGATTCCAGCACTCGGGATCAACCCGAGCCTTCGACCACGCTTTATATTGTAGAACGCGAGCTTGCATGATGCTTTGCATGTTTGTGCTACCACCCACTTCACTGATTAAGGTTGTTAACTCTGGCTCTTTCCATTGGGCATTGTCAGTGTTCATATATTTTCGTTTCATGTTGGCCTTCCGTGTGCAATTTGTAGGTGACGTGAATCAAAAAAATATCATTCGCAACAACGGCTCTCTCGAATACGTTCGCTCGCTCTTTACTCGGTCTCATCCATTGGAGCCCGAGCTGCCCTCTGCAATTAAGTATGTTTTCAATTTAATTCATATCAGATTGAATGTTTTTATGAAGCAATTGGTTTGCATAGAACATTGGATTTGAATTCCAATCCAATATACAGTACCCATTCGAGAATAATTTCAAACGAGCGATAAACTGTCTGGTAACTCGGCCTAATATGAATGAGCCTATGACGTGGAGGATTAACTGACATTATCATTGTTCTGTGACGCGCGTTACGTAACAATGGACGAGCTTCCATGAGAACTCTCATTCATTGTTGCGTAGCCAACGTCACGGAGCAACGATAGTGCCAGCTGAATGAGCAAATAGAAATTTCAGTGATACAAGCCCCGAACGGTTGCATTCACAAAGTGTAGGTTGCGTGATGAGCCCAAGGGACGCTGCTGATCTGGAATGGCCCCTGAGTGAAGGTAGGCAAGTTAATGCGCTGCCGCCTGCCTGAATAGCGATGATCATCTCTTGTTGAAGCGTCAAGCTGCTTAAATTGCCAAGTGTGACGCTTACGCACGTTTGTGGCACAAACAGTCACAATTGGTGAGCAAAAGGTCTGCCCGGAGTCGGAGTCGGAGTGGTTAAAATTTTCTACGACTCCGACTCCTCAGGTTGAAAATCCTTCCGACTCCGACTCCACAGCCCTGCTTGGATGTCCGGGGCCGGCGACCCGTTTGCCCCCCGCCTCTGTACGCCACTGGTGGACTGGCATCAGATTTGAGGAAGTAGACTCTCAAACTGTGGTACAAAGGGTTGTCCTTGTAAACAGCGCAGGAAATGGAAGAATTACAAACTGATTAATCACGTCTTGAGTTATTTAGTATTGTCGTTATACGCTCATTGATTTTACTTTCGAGTGTATTCGATTTTGTGTAAAACGTGTTTGCAGTACTTAATATTTATTCTGCTACAGCAAGTCATTATAGAACGGACCATGCATTGTTTTTACGTAATATTATGTCTTTCGTGTAATATTCAGGGCATTTATACTATGAAACACTTTAATGAAGTTCATATTTTGCATCGCCTACGACCGCATACAAGTACTAACTGAGAAACGTCAAGGAAAAAAAAAGTAAAAGACTGCATAAGACGGATAATCTAACTAACTTCGTCTTTTCAGAGTCCTGACTCTCAATATATTCTTTAGCAATTTGTTTCAACTGGAAGTTGGAACCTATCGAAAAGGCACCTGCCGTTCACTGAAGTAAAAACAGCGTTATGTTGTCAAATTGCCCTTTGACTTGGAATGTCATACCGAAAGGCTGCCCAAATTTTCTGCGTCTCGTCTCTGCTAAACCCCGTTGTTTCTTACGACAAAGCCCGTGTTCAAACCCCTGGTGTATTCTCGGTTAATGATAAGAATGCCATAGTCTTACTCTTTATCGTTAATAAACACTTTGGAACTGATAACTAATGCGTCATACAATATCAATTAACTGTGTTAAGGGTTTGAAATAAGGGATTGTCCGTCCCAGAAGTAGTTTGTTACTTAAATTAACACTTAGATAATGGGCTAGTCAGCGGATGAGACCTTGGCAACATCATCTATCAGTGCTCTTTAAATTTGATGCTGTAATGTAATCTAGTCGTGTTTCAACTGCAGACGATAGGGTGTTAGTAGGCATCTGCAGGGTAGAATAATGCAGTTTAAAGTGATAATTCCATTGTTGTATCTGACGTATGCTGTAAGTTTGCCCTTCACAGAATACATAACCAAGTAGTTCTGAAGCTCAGTGTAAACACGCAGCTCCAACGTTATCGTTGTGGTTGAAGTGTACTGAGCTTTCTTTACATCATAGCTCACTTCAAGCGCAGTGATTAGCAAGACCATGTAAAAGGCCTCTTACCCGAGGGTACACAATAAGCTATGTATGATTTACGAACTTTGTCAAAGTGCAGTTTATAGAGTAGGGAATCGGACCGAATCGAACTGTTGACAGCTGCGGTTGCTGCAGTCGAAATGTTCGACTGGGGAGGCAATATCTTTTTCTTTTGTTTTCAAAGAACAGCTACAGAGGGTATACGACAATTAAAAGCTCTAGAAATTTTTCTATAGGCTTTAGAGGAATCAGCCGATTGGGCTCTGCTTTCATCTTTTTGCGATGATTTAAACTTGCGCATATCTGTATTCAAGTAACTTCACTACACAGGTGAAATGAGCAAGGAATCAATCATAAACTTTAATAGGAAATCGATTTCACGTAAAACTACGTATCATCAGTCCTTACATCTGCAAGCAATGCTAACAGGTGAAACGTTTCAAAGGCTAACGCAGGGCTCGGGAATCTTTTTGGCTAAGGGAGCCATGAAACCTACATATTTTTAATTGTTTCCGTGAAAACCATATAATATTTTTCAACACTTAATGCAACTAACCTACTTAACTAACGTGTGCATTTTTAAGCAAAATCAACAATTTTAAACAATGGTAAATGTCTAAATTTTCTCTATGCTTCTTACGGTTAATGCGACTTCTGATGCTGCATAGTGTTGCTGATGGCTTTGTTGGAAAATTACAGAAAAAATTTCATTCGTAACAATCGTGTTAAGAAAATATCATGCAAGCCAAATGCCGTCATCAAAAGGGCAACATCTGGCTCACGAGCCGGAGGTTCCCGACCCCTGGGCTAAAGCAAGGTCAAAGTAAACAACCTCAAGACTGTAGTGTAACATAGCACAACACCAACTCCCACAACTGGAAATTACGTCGTAGTCAACTGAAAGTATTCACTGCAACTTCAAAACTTACTGCAAAAGTTACATGAACTTAATAAAACTCAACGCAAGCTATAACGATTTACACAATAGAATACTTCGCTCTCGAAATAATGCAACTACTGACAAACGGCGCTTCCAAATTAGCTTGAAACAACACGTCTATGATTCAGTAAAACTGCAGAATCCGTAAGGTAAGCTAGCATTTAGCAGCGATGGCAACCAAACCTCAGCGGGCGCATATGTAACGCTGTGACTGACGAGAGAACCAAACCTCTAGCACGTCGGCCCCGATAATAATCAAAACACGAGAAACGACCTGAATGCTGCTGCCTTGTTTGAAGATTGCTTAATGACGTGAAGTGCGGTTAAAATTTTAGCAGATTTGGAACACGGAATGCTGTAGAAAAGCGTCTGTGCCTATAGCATGTACTTTTAACTGGGTAAAGTCGAAGCAACCGGCTAAGTGGTATCGCCACCAAACCAGATAGGTTAGGTTCGCATCCGGATCAGGTCATACCGAAGACTTGACAAACGGTTTTTGCGTCCTGTCCAGCCTCGTGCTCGGCGTTAATGTGTAGGTACAATGAGAATGTTTCTCACGCGGTGCTGCCACTTGCTTGCCATAAATTGGTACTGCGGCCTTCTCACCAGGCGCACGGTGTGCGGAAAGAGCTGCAGGGAACTCACGCAGAACATAAAAACAGGCCGAGTTAATATGAAACCAGAAGTTGTGCTCGACCAGCCCGTGGCCTATAGGTAAGTGCGTCCACTTCGGTGCTGGTAGGTCGAGAGTTCGCCTCTCGGCCGGGTCTTACCTAGACCTTGTAAATTGGTACTGCGACCTTCTCACCAGGCGCACGGTGTGCGGAAAGAGCTGCAGCGAACTCACGCAGAACATAAAAACAGGCCGAGTTAATATGAAACCAGAAGTTGTGCAAACTCAGTCGTGTAGCTACAAGTCCATAGTAGTTATAAAGCGCCAACACCAAACCACCATATCAAACTTGCTTGCCATCAGTGCAGCATTCACCACAAAAGGGAAAGCAAGCGGAGATGGGCGTCGCAAACCTCGAGACAGAAACCGAGTATGACGTGAACTGGAAGGGCGAAGCACCAACAATAAAAATCAAATTCATATGGTTCGTTAAACTTTCTATCGGCCGCCTCGGAATCCCAGCTTTGAAATATTAATTGTTTTGAAACTTGCATTATTCAAGCGATCTTCGTAATCTAATTAATCGAGCAAAATAATTAACAAAACTATGCTTGTTTCGTTTCATAAGGTTGTGCTGATCCGCTTTGTTTTCGTTACGTAATGATGGGATTCATTTATAAATTTGACATGATAAAGTGCTGATCATTGACGTTACTTTCCATATCTTAATTTTGTCCAAATCATAATGGAATGTTGTGCAGAGTTCAGTAATAGATTACGCAAAGCAAAAGTAACATAACCAAAGACTATAAACCACTACGACTTGGACTAGTTGCATCCGTTTACGATGTTTTTCACTCTGCTTTAACAAATTTTTAAGATTCGTATTTGTGGTGACCTTAAGTCTAAAACTCCTGCTGCTACTGACTACATTTGTTTTCTGTGTGCGCATCACAGTGATATTTGCCCGCATCACAGTGAAGCCCTTTCATAGCATTGTTTAAGATTTTCTACGTTTGGGCCTCAGTTCTGTTATATTTTTCTTGTCGATTGAATACACGCTCTTGACCACGAGACGAATTAATACAACCGAAATTGCCCTCATATCACTGACTAGAAACACTTAAAAAACCTTGTTCATCACAACAGACTTGTCAAAAATCCACTCACCCGTGCTGCTGGCTTTGTAAGGAAATGTTGATTGAGGGGTTTGATGATGTCACTTCCTGAGCCATACGTGTTGCGCGCAGCGCCTCCAGGTATTGCATCCGGGTAATCTGGACATATTCAATGGTTTGGTGACAAATCGATGACAGCTAAATGCGTTGATAAGAAATATACTATATTAGAAAACTTTTTCTCTGGTGGATGTCGTTGCCGCGGCCAAGGTAACTTCTCTGCAGCGATTGCGTAACTTGCAGCAAGTAGCCCACCCCTTCACATTTTGGCAATGGAGTGGCGGTGTGTTTATCGAGGACAAACGAAGATGTTGTGCGCATAAAAGGACGTATAAAGCACATACAAGCACTAGTGCTCGGGGATGCACGTACAACGATACTTGGACGGTGATTTGTATGTATGCAAACGCTGGGCTGCGTATGCCTCAGCTGCTTCAGACTCCACAAAGGTTTTGAATCTCACTGAAAATGAAAACAGTTATTTTCAAAGCGTTCAACATGTTTATTTTCAAATATTGATATTTGCTTTTAAAATTGCAAATCAAAACTGTCCTTGCAGTGTGTACACTTTACATTTTTATTTTTAAGCAGTTTGTCGTCTTTGTTTGCAGAAGCTTGACGCGCGTTTGCTGCAGCTCATTTCTTACACTCACAACAGTGTTGTTCACAGTTGGTTTGCAAAACGTTACCGTTATTTCTTTTGCTTCAAAGTTTTGAAACAGAAAACAAAAGACAGCAAACAATGCGAGTGGTGACCTTGATAAACTTTAGGTCGCTGACTGCCTCCAGAGTGTAGTCGGGGCAGAAAGGTGAGCGATCTCTGTCAAAATGCACTTCGGAATTTTCATGTTCCTCCGGAAGTTCTTCATAGGCTAAATTGTCGATGCCGTGTTTCGTTTCATCAAATTTAGCTTTAAAAGAAACAATAACGTTGTGCATTGTAAACTTTTGATCATACATTTGTTGGTCAGTGCATAGAAATTGTTCTGAAAACTGCCTTGCTTGCTGACTTGGATTAAAACACGTCTTTTTCACGCCAGTTATATTTGTTTGCAATAAAATACTAGGAAGCAGCAGTTAAAATCATTCAAAAAAGCAAGAAAAACCGAATGTAAGTACTGTTTTTTGTCCACGTTCAGCAAACGCAACAACTAGAAAGAAAGCTAGCATCTTTTCCAAACTGGTTGCATACTGCCATCAACGCTTGGAACTATTCAAAGAAAAGTGAAGCTTATGAAAACCTTGATGATAAACTGGTGTTAATGCGTTTCTGAGCTGCTGGTCGTGAAAGAAACGTTCCCATTGTTTTCAGTTGAAATCTCATGATAAACGTCACTATTGGTCGGATCGATCAGTGGCCAACAAAAATCAGCTGAGGCAAAATAGATGAAATCTAAGCTGGCAAACTAGGCATTATACGTAAACAACGCAGTCGCCATGCATTACGCGGATTGATGTCCAGGCGACGCAGAAATGTACCGAACAAGCTGAAAACCTTGTTGGACCCATGCTTGTTGTATTTTCTAAGCTATGAAAGTATGATTCAGTTGTTTTGCATACAGTGCCACTTCAGTTAATAATGCATAACTTATTTTTTTGGTGAAAGTGCGAGTTGTGATATTTTGCGATAGTTACAAATTTTTTTTCTTTGAAAGTGGTCTGCCTTGCTTTACATAGAGCTGCGTTAGATAAAATTTGCTCCAAAACCTAGGAGCTTATGCATGGACCAAAAAGAACGAGGCAAGGAGTCCATTTGTTTTGTAAAATTTAAATCATGATAACAGTAAATGAAATCAAGTGTTAACGCACTGATTTGCACAATGATAGATTGAGCCCGCAACGAGCTAAGTCGTACAACTGAAGCGCTAGTTTTAAACCATTGATACATGCTGTGTGTCTTGTAATCAGGCGTGTAGTGCGGCTGGAACGTGTGGGAACGGCATTGCCGCACTTAGTATCCTGACTTGAAGATGTGTATTTTTAAACAATTTATTTCAAAGAGCCAAAACGTCAACGTTTGAAGTTATTGCTGTTACTCTTTGGAAGCGTTGCTGCGGCTACATTCTGGAGCAGGCGCTACGGTCATCGTCATTTTGAGACAAATTCCTCTCATTAAATACTAGAAAGTATTCTTCGAAAATACGTTCATACAAAAATGAAAAAAAATTTTAAAGTTAAAGAAACGCTTCAAATTGATCTGAAACGTTACTGCGTGCTTGCGGCTCTTCGTAGAATGATTCTCATCATTGGTTGCAAATTCTAATTTGCTGCTCAGAGAACATGTATTGCCACGCAGTGCACTCGTAATGGTTTGCGAACATGAATGCTCGAAAAAAAACAGAGTTTAATTATATTGATAAACTGAACGCAGGTGGCGATTGGCATTCTTGCAAATAAACAGCTTATAGACTGGACGTGGCAAGCAGCAGAGTTTTCCAAGCAGCAATTATATCTTACCACGTATTTCGCGACCTGTTTGAGGACCTGTCTTGTCTGAAGCAGGCCTTCGCAGTTGTAGAGCCTTTACACCGTAAAATGTGAATGGACCGCTAAGAAACAACAGGTTTTCATCGCCGACGTTCACTTTCACTTGACCCTTTAAAAACACATATAAGCCGTTTTTTCATTGCTATCGTAAAACCTTTGAACCATTGCATTAACCAAGTGGTTCCCAACCGGGGGCGGCATTTACAATGCTACAGGATGACACGAGAAAAGACGTTTTTCAATTTATCATCAAAATACATTTTCATAATGTCATTAAATCCTAAAGCAAATTGCGATGGGTTCGCCACTGGGTGGCGCAAATTTTATTTTTTTCCTGTGTGGTGCCGCAAACCTGAAAAGGTTGGGAAACACTGCATTAAAAGGTTGGGAAACACTGCATTAACCATTGCAATTGCAATACTTGTTGAATTTCATAGATTCATTGCTGCAGACACTTACAAGATATTTTGTTAGGCATGAGTAAGTTTCGCTCTAACTTGAAGAAAAGGTGATCCCATCAAGTCATGAGCACCTGACGAAACAGGGAGAAGCTGGTTCTGCAAAGTTAACGTGCTACAGCTGCTGGGCTATCTCAGCCATCAAATTATCACAAATTAATCTCATCACGGTTGTGATCCTATCATTAACAACTAATGAATTTCTCATCTACAAAATTCGTTTAAATCAGTACCTAACGGAATAACCTGCGTTCGAACACTCAACTCTGATGTTTAGTAATTTTGTGAGATCACGACATTTTCTATTGTTTGAATACTTTGGGTACTTATAAAAGTTGTAGAACACTTCTTTTAATCTCAAAATTAAACGGTAGGACCTTCAACTAAAGACAGCTGTTTCGCGTAACATTTCAGTCATTCCTGCGAGTGACTTTCTCTACAATTTTTAAAACTGATGCGCAATTTTAGAAACGAGAATAAAGTCGAAGTCTTACAGAGTCTTTTCAGAACACTTCAATGCAAAACCCCACTGCATAAAATCAATTTGGAAATTTCGACAACAAATATTTGCTTCGTCAGAAAGGTCCAATGATTGAATGGGGGCAACTAGTTCCTAAATGGCTGGAGCTAGTAGTTTTGAAATTAAACGACGTGTGCATCTCAGTCGTCACTGCGACGACCGAAATAGGCAACAAGAAATCTAAAATTACCCACTGACTAAAACTCAATTGCAGGCCAGCCACTAAATCTTTCTGGTGTTGGATTGTTCAGTTGTTTAGAAACATTGGACATATTCGAATCATTGAGTTTTGCGTTTTTGCTTTTGCCGTGAAATTTTGCTCCAAATGTTTTTCGAAAAGATTTTCTAATATTTTTGTCATCTTTAGGTATCCAACGGTTTTCAGTTATAATACATATTTGTCAGAGCAAAACAATTTTATATGTGAAACGTCAGCTAAAATTTCCTTTTAAATCAAACAATGCGATTAAAAAGCCTTTGTTAAAAATTTCATGTTTTAAGCAACAAACCTTTTGGTATGTTTTAAAAGTTAGATGAATTTCCCTGTGTCTTTTAACGCACATCTTCAAACTGAAATGAAATGCATTCTTTCTAACCTCTAAAATTAACACAAAGTAATCAGACGGCTTTTGTCTTTGATAAATCGTTATTTTTGACATGTCATCATCTTTTCCATCGATCTTCACTTCAAACACAACGTCTTGTTTCAAAAGGACCAGTACAACCTTGTCGGATAGCAACCGAAATGGTTCAACCTCAGACAATAAAAACCGGTGAGCAGCCAGCAAGAGTTGGGGAGATAAGATAACTCTTCCGTTCCCTCTCTGCTCTTGTGAAAATAAGGACAGGTCAAGAGTTGTGGTTTCTCTTCGCAGGTTAAGCTGCTTCTTCCGGTTGTCCGCTGCGTGGGAAAAAGAAAATTGGAGATTTCACAGTAATCAATCAGAAGGATGTGATTGAGTGAGACAAGCAACAAGTTAAAGAGCGGGTTGAATCTGCATAAAGTTTTGTTTGGCTGTAACGCAAACATAAATTGTGACAATCACTTCAAGCAAAAAAATCTAGTTTTGAGACTTCAAACTGCAAAACCGATATCTCTTTCACTTTTCACTAAGTATAGAGTAGTCCACGGCAACGAGATTGGCAATCATTAAATACGATGCCAAATTCGCTAGGCTAATCTCTAAATGTGCTGGTGCTGGCCAGTTGGCCACGTCTACATAAAATGGAAAGTGTAAAGCAAGCTGGTTATATTCAAGCAGATATAGCTTGTTTATATTTGTGATCGAGAGTTTGTGTGTTCTATGCTTTGTCATGCCCCCAGAGTCATGGGGGAACGGGGTGAGAGAAAATGACATAATAACAGAATTACTTCCCCAGTCCTGGTGATAGCGCAATACGACATCTACTAACTTGACACAGACAACCGAAGTCATTTGCACTTCTGTGTAAAGAAAAAGAGTAACGAACTGTCATGTGAACGGCCAAATCACACGTCAATACCTAGTGGTGAAAAACGCTTTACGTATTTAGCGTAGCCGATAACGATAGCGATCATGCTATTTAACTGCGAGAAATTGCTGCTCCGTTTCTGCTAATGATAAACTAGGAATTGTTTTTGGTCAATTTTTCTCCTTGCATCATGACATGACAACAATTTTTGTTGCATACACCTGCTGTATTCAATTGTGGCGATTAGCTTTCGTTATTTTGTTATTAACGAATTGTTGTGATTATTTAACTCTATCTGATTATTCAACAAAGCAATGTTGCATGTGAGCGAGCAACGCTTGCCGTGGTGGAAATTCAAAGTTGGAGTAGTTTGCATGGTACATCTGGTGACCAGGGGCGTAACGAGCTTAGAAGGCGCCCGGGGCAAGAAGGCGCCCGGGGCAAAAAGCAAGTTTGGCGCCCCCTTGTTCGCAATTGAGGTCTTTAGGAAGCAAATGTTTTGTACTGAAGAAAGTGCTTGTGACATTGTTGGGACTTTTCGGGGCCACCCGCAGTGATTCAGCGCCCCCATAGTGATTCGGCGACCAGGGAATTTTGACCCACTTGTCCTCCTCGTTACGCCCCAGATTCTGGTGGTCGTGGAAAATTGTCAGCGAGTACTTTCTGATGCTGAAGCAAATTTTATGCTGTTTAAGCTCTCGTTAAATTGATGCTATTTCACCCACAAAAGTGTTTGTTTGTGTTCCTCTGAACTTGCGAATCGCCTTGCAGCTACCGCGAGCAACTGTTTTCGACATATGCTAAGAGGTATTTGACAAACGCCGAAGTGCATGACAAATGCTCAATTTATTGCTGTTAATATCTTAAAATCAACGACTGTTCTGTCAAACCAAAAAGCTGGAATAGAATCGTACTATAAACATCCGTTTCATCCACGATTTCCGCTCGGATGATTTCTTCTATGACGTCTTCCATTGTAATGATTCCAACAACTTCGTATATAGGGTCTTTATCATCACTTTCGCAGACCTTGTGAACTACAGCCATATGAAATGTGCCTATAAAATAAGTTTGCTGGATTTTCCTTTTGTTAAATTCGTGTCAGCAAATTGCTTGAAACCGTTTCTAACTTCCTTGACAGTTTGCGGTTAAATTTTTTGGATTTCAACCAGACATCACACATGGCTAAAAAACATACTGAAAAGAGAAATATCTGAGCGAATAGGTAGGCTTGGAAGGGGTGAGAGAAAACTCGGGTCAGGTCACATTGCCAGCTTGCCTGAAATAACCTTTTGATGAACCCAGTTGCTTTAACGACACGTCTAAATATTTACGCGACCGCCCTAATCGCGAATCTTGTAATTAAGTTCTGCTTTCATTGCAGGAATTTCTGGACAAAATCTCTGAATCATTTCTATAGGCCCGGCGGTTTTTCCAAATGCAACTTGCACACCACCAGGTGGTGATCGGTCTGCAGTTCTGCGCCCCTTTTGATGCGAACATCCAACACTGGTCTGAACAGTTCAGCTGACTGAAACGGTTCCATGACTACTGAGGCCATTCATTTGAGACCGCGTTCCGAAAATGCAATTATACAACGTTTTTTTTAAGAAATGTACTACGTTAATAATGGTGTACCGTTTTGCCCCTAACAAAAATAATCAAAATGTTGTAGAACAGTGCTTTTCAATCTTTTGTCATCGAGGAACCCCTGATATACTTTCGCATTTGTCATGGAACCCCATTAACAAAAATTTAAAAGACACGAATTACTTGTAAAAAAATCAAGCATTTCATTAATAGATAATTTAAAAAATGAACAGTTATTACAAAACTTACCAAGCAAGAAATTTAATGACTCGCTTGTTCTTGCATTTTTTGAATTTAGCTGCTACATTCAGAATTTGGTCATCCGGCAGAAAGAACCCGTATCTGAAATATGTGTCGTCCCATTTTCTAATTTTGGCAATTGAATTACATTCGGTCCGCTTTGGATCATGTGCCTCTTTTACATTTGAACTACACTGCTCATTACCATCCACACCTTCACTGTTGTTATTATTTCGCTTCACATTCAGTGGCGTACCTAGGGTTTCCCGCACCCGGGGGCGAACTCAGTTTTGGCGCCCCCACCCAGCCTGTTCATGGCTGCATAGATGCGAAGAATGGGTTGATGGAAACAGTGGCGTACCTGGGGTTCCCGCACCCGGGGGCAAACTCAGTTTTGGCGCCCCCACCCAGCCCGTTCATGGCAGC
>Ga0210059_1010536_pt1 | contig 14242 bp, 10 predicted proteins | sample Ectturendosymbi2_FD_188042 | JGI IMG/M metagenome (GOLD analysis project Ga0210059, IMG submission 188042) | Ecteinascidia turbinata endosymbiont from Florida, USA - Sample 2 (SPAdes) (version 2) | ecosystem: Host-associated > Tunicates > Ascidians > Unclassified | place: Key West, Florida... | reverse complement strand
TAATGAATAAATCTATAACTGCTTGTCTTTTAAACCTACAAATAATGAACAAGCAAAAAATCTGAAATTTAAAGAAAGTTCTTTAGTATCAATTTGTATCGTTTTGAATATACCTTTGCGTTGTTTTGACAATCCACTGTGAACTCGGCAACAATTTTATTAATACTCAAGACAGCTAGGTCTGCCGTTCAGTGGATTGAGTGGCAAGGTTGCTGAGCTTTCTAGCAGCCATGCGGCTTAGTAAAGAGAGCTTAATTTTTACAAAATCTCCAAACATCTGATTTACAAACCCAGTTTGTTTGCACACTAAGAAATGAGCTGTTCTGCTTCAGTTTTAGTAAATATTGGTAAAATTTTTTGTTTTGACTGTCTATCCTTGTGGTGTTATGCTACACCTTAATGATCAGGTGTTCCACCGAGGTAGAACTGAGACTTTGCTTTCACTGAGGGTATTGAGGAGCCAGCAGCACTTAATACATTAAACACATTATCGTGGTTTAATGTAGTATTTGCATATTGTTATCATGGCAGTCTGCCTCATACTTTACTTTGGGTCTTTTGTAGAGATGAACGGTTTCATGTTTTCCAAATCCAACACAGAAATTAATCTGTATTTCAAAATCCGATCTCCATCCGAAATCAAATCTTGTTAAAATCCAAAATCCTATCACTTATTGAGCTAGGTCAGGGATTCTCAAAGTGGGTGGAATCGCCCCCTTTGGGGCGATTTTGAGAAGCAAGGGGGCGAAAAAAACGAAGGGGGCGATATGGGGAGAAAACAACACAAAGGGGGCGAAAATGCTCAAATACTAATCGATCATTGAGTTAACTTCAGTAGCCTACTATTGTGACATGTTAGTTTCTTGCAAATTTGACTTTACTATGATAATCGTTGGAGGTTGTTGCTAAAGCAATTTATCCGTTAAATATTTACTCTGGATCGTCTGTGTGCCCGGCTGCAGAGTGGATTGTTTTCACAAGAATTCTGAACGTACTATTAGCGTCATGATATAGTTGCTTAGTTCAGCTATTTAATGGCTCGTTTCAGCTATCAATACTTTCAAATACAGTTAGTTTTACTACCTTGTGTTTGCTTTATTAGGCTTGGTGAGCGAAAACGAGGTGTGGAGGGTGAAAAGGGGTGATGGAATAAAAACGTTTGAGAAACACTTGGATAGATCGAGATGTCAGAGATGAGCACGGATCAGGACTGAAGCCAATTTTGGCTGGATCGGACTGCACTTTTTTAAGATTGGCGGATCAGGACTGGATCGGACTGAGAAAATATTTTTGTTTCAATGTGATTATTCTGAAAGTATCAAAAATTTTAGTTGTGATCCGATTTTACAGATTTGCTAAATGGCAATGCAATTTTGCCGTCAATTACAAAAGCTCTGCTGAGACTATTTTGCCATTCGAACTGTATCCACTTTTGCCCACATATAACGTTGAGTTCTAGTGGTAACGTGAACATAGTTGAGTGGTAAATGTCTATGCCTGTTGTGCGAGTGTTCATTAGTTCTGCTCTCACCATTTCCTTTGGCTCAGCTTGAAGAGATTACTCCTTTCATGTGAATGCTTTTTATGTAGGCTACTTTTTCAAAAAGTTTGGGGTTTAGGGCAGTGGTTATCAACCGGGGGGTTATTTGCTTTTTTCTAGGGTCTCGAGAGCTTTTTATAAATATATTCATAATTACTTCCACGTTTTAAATTTCGTACATAGAACCATTTTTTGTCGTAGTAAAAATAATGCGATGACCTAGTAAAAAAATGCGAGTAAAAACGCGATACCTGGCAGTAGCGCAGTCAATAATTTTGTAGTAAAAAAAATGTGATACCTGGCAGTTGCGCAGTCAATGATTTTGTTCGGGATGGGCCAGTCAACGACGTCGTCAGTCACTGACGTCGTCTTGAGTTCCAATGTCACTTTCGTTTATTTTCTAAAAGTTGAAAGTTGATACAAAGTACCAGCAAAGATCAGAGCAACTTTGTTTCAAGGGAGGCCATGGCCTCTTCGGTTTCATCCTGGCTGCGCTACTGTTACCTGCAAAACTTTTAGCCTACTTTTTCATTCAAAATTGTTTTAAGTGTGATTACAACCGTTACAGTGCTGTTACGTTCGGCAGCACACGATTAACTTTGTGACTGAAGAATGTCCTGCGTTTGTAAATTAGATATCTGATTGCTGTAGCTAACTTGGGAGTTATTCTAATTTTGAATGAGTCGTGCTGGGGAGTTATTTGTAATGGTAGGGGTCTCCCTCACTGATGCTGCCATGTGCATCAATTTAATAAATGATTTTTGTTAAGCATAGCGATATCATACGTATTTTTTCAGACATTGTGATTTTCTATTGTGCAAACACAACTGCATTTCCTACGTCTGACTGGAAAATTTCACAACGGGTCGATAGGTTGATATGAGTTGCAAAATGGGTCGCTGCTTGAAACATGTTGAAAAACCACTGTTTTTGGGCTTACATTTGGGGGTTACGTTTACGGATTAAGTTTCAAGTTTAGGTTTTGGGTCTAGGCTTAATTTTGGGTTTAGGTGTTGGGTTTAGGTTTGGGTGTTGGGTTTAAGTTTTGTGAGTATAGGTTAATCTGAGTTTAGGTTTTGGATTTGGATTCAGGTTTGGGGTTTTAGGTCATGTTACAAGGACTTTATGCTAATCCAAGTTGATCCTGTATCGTCCTTATCATTTGACCAGCCCAAACAATCGGATTCTCCTGATGGCAAAGTCACTCCAGCAGTGCTTTTGCCTCATGAGGCACAATAGACACTGCCTTGTTAAACTTTGGAAATGCCAAAAGGCTATGTCTATTTTGCCTCATTAGGCAACCAATCATATTTGGTGGAAGGCAAAATAGCTTCAGGGGTGCTTTTGCCACATGAGGCAAAACAAAAATTCATGATTTTACATGGGCAGATCAGGACTGGATCGGACTGATGATTTTCAAAAATTTTGCGGATCAGGACTGGATCGGATTCAGTTTCATCATATCAGGACTGGACTTGGACTGAAAAATTTCACAGTCCGCTCATCTCTGCTAGATATAATCCAACTCAAGGGTTCAAAGACAAATAAATAGTTTGGAATCATGTCAACTTAGGCTCCACGTTTGGCTCACAACTTAATTACAATTGACACCGCAAAGACTTCCAAGTAATCACTGTTAGCAGCAATGCAATGAGATCTGTTAAGACCAGCAGTAACGTGTAAGATATGAAAACAGAAGATTAACAAGCAACACAAACGAATAATTAGCCCAGGGCTACACATATAGCCAAGTTTATATAAACAATGATGAGCTGTGCTAAATGTTATGAGGTGTAGGTAGCAGTGATAGCGTGACTCGGATCGAGCCACGATTTTTGGTGACTCAGAATCGAGTGGCATTGAGAACAATTATGACTCGAGACGAGTCGAGTCACGTTTACACAAAATGACTCCACTCGAGTCACAATCAATGACTCGAGTCAGAGTCATTTTTACAAAATCTCTGAGCCTTTCATGGACAAACCGAGTTTGTTTGTACACAAAGAAATGAGCTTTTTTTGCTTCAGTGACGATCGAGATTGGCGCAAATTTTCCGTTTTCACTGTGTCCATGCTACATGTTAAGGATCAAGTGTGCCCAATTTACAAAGATGAGCACGGATCCGGGCTGGATTGGATTGCAATTTTTTAAAATTGGTGGATCAGGTCTGGATTAAACTGATAAAATTTTTGTTGTTTTATGTGATTATTCTGACCATATCGAAAATTTTAGTTGTAATCCTATTTTGCCGATTTATTAAATGGTAGAGTACATTTTGCCATCAACGGCAAAAGCTCTGCTGGAACTATTTTACCATTCGAACCAGTGATGTGCCCGAGTCATTTTTGTCAAGTCAGAATCACAAGCCCTTCGGGTCAGAGTCAAGCCAGAGTCATCTAAAATTTTTTCGAGTCAGAGTCATGACTTGGTCGAGTCAGAGTCGAGTCACAAAAACTGTCGAGTCACTGGTTTGCAAGCTCGAGTCAATTTCGAGTCACATAAAATTTAACATTTTTTCTATTACATTTTTTATGCTACGAAATAGTGCCCAACATGCTATTAAATGGCGCCCGATAGGTTAAAAACTGGTGCCCAATGTTGTTTCAACAAGTTTGATTGAAGGTTATTTATGTCTGAGATTTCTCAGTTTGCATTTTACTTGTCTCTTTCACTCTTAGTCATTTCAAGAAGTCTAGTCCAACTTTGCTGCAAGTGCTGCAACCACTCGGTTAGTGTTGTGTTGAATGTGGGATTCGCCACGAACCGGATGTACGTGAAGAACAACACCCATATATATTTGTCACAAACAAGCAGAAACAGAATGAGCACGACGTGGGATCTCTATTGTTGCTTGCTTCCACAGTGTGAAGCTTTGCATACTTGCCACCTGGGCTTTCCAATCACAACAAAGTGGTGCTTTGACCATGATGTGAAGGTGGTGCCAGGTGCAACCTTCACAAAAAGAATGTGCGATAGGTGCAGTTCACAGCAAAAAGGAGAGGACGTTGTTGCAACCTCTCAGTTGATGTTGCGTTGGAAGCGCGATTCACCACAAATGGGATGTGCGCAAAGAGCAGCACACAAATATATGTAACGTGAACAAGCAATGTTGGAGTAATCTTGTCGGGTGATCTCTATTATTGCTTGCTGCCACAGTGTGAAGCTTTGCGCACTTGCCGTTCGAGCTTTTTGATCACAACACAAGAAATATACTTCCTTCTCTTTCGCATGCCTAATACATGAAAATGGCGAGAGATGAACATGTACTTGGATTTAAATCTTGCAAAATTTCAATATATTGATGGATTTGGATATTATCATTTTTGCTTGAACACATTTGGATTGGAATTAATTATTTTCTTTTGAACTTTATCGCAACTTTCGGTTCAGTTTTGGGACTACAGGTTACTGCAGGACCGCAGGTTAGCAGTGGATTGCAGTCACCTTACACGTTGGGGGCCATTTGTTGCACAACACTGCTTCGCCCGAAGCCAACCAAAGAAACACTCGAACCGATGATCCTCAGCATAATAGCAATTGCGATTACACATTTGACCAGGTTCCCTCTTCTATTGCTGCTACGAATTCAACGTTTATGTGGTGCAATCACATCGCCACATGAGCTTAGGCTAATAACAGTGACAGAAATTTAGATTTAAACAAGATTTGGCTTCCGTATTTGTGATATATTTTGCAATATAGTTTTTGGATTGGATTTGAATCTGAAAACGTTGAATCACTTTACTAGTATCTGGAAAAGACACAAGTCACAGTATGAGACCCACTGCCAGGATCACAATATTCAAACACTGCATTAAACCACGACAAAGTGTCAATATATTGTGCCCTGCTGACCCCTCAGTGAAAGAAAAGTCTCAGCTCTACCTCTGTGGAAGTTGGAGCACTTGATTCTTAAAATGTAGCATAGAACGACTAGACAGGCAAAACAGAAAATTTGCGCCAATCTTGATCATCACTGAAGCAAAAAATGCTCATTTCTTTAAATGCACACGAAGTGGGTTTGTCTATCGGGAACTCAGAGATTTTGTAAAAATGACTCTGACTCGAGTCATTGACTGTGACTCGAGTCGAGTCATTCTGTGAAAAACGTGACTCGAGTCGAGTCACTGACTCGAGTCAAGCTATCACTGATTCGAACTGTATCCACTTTTGTCCACATATAACACTGATTTCATGTAATGAGCAGCAAGGTGAATCAGTGGTGGATTCATATTTTTTAAGGACAGGTTCTCTCACTCCAGGACTCACTAACTACAGGTTCTCTCATTATCACACAGGCCATAACTTGGGGTGGCGCAATTTTTCGCCCCGCCTGTAAAAATGTGTTGGACATAGTTCAAAACTATTGGGTTTAGTTCCCCTCTCAAAAAACCCTTCGCCCTCCCCGTGGTGTCCCATGTTGGTTACGAGCTTGTTATCACAGTCTCAACAGGCAAACTAAAACTATGCCATCAACGGTTCTTGCGAACCGGTCGAATCCCATCGCTGAGGTGAACGTAGTTGAGTGGTTAGTGTCTATGGCTATGCCCTGTCAAATTTCGGAAATGCCAAAACGCTGTGCGCCCCCCGGGCTTGAAAATTTTCATGGCAAATCTGTTTTCAGGGCAAGCGCAAGTTGCTCAAAAACCCTGAATGATAAAAATATTTCAATACAGTGAAAAATTCCAAGACAACTCTGTTTTTCAGGGCAAGCGAAAGTTGCTCAAATATCCTGAATGTAACAAGTATATTCAATACAGTGAAAAATTTCGGGGCAACTCTGTTTTTCAAGTCAAGCGCGAGCAGCTGAAAAATCCTGAATAATAAAAAATATATATTTAGTACAGTGAATTCACGGCACCCTCTGTTTTTCAGGGCAAACGCAAAGTTGCTCCAAAATCCTAAACGTAAAAAGTATATTCAATACAATGAAAATTTTCAGGGCAACTCTGTTTTTTCAGGGCCAGCGCAAGTTGCTCAAAAATCGTGAAAGGTGAAAAAATTTTGAATAGAGTTGATATATTCACTTGGGGGTTATCCGCATAATTTGGGCTAGTGTAGTTTGTAATTTGTACCAAAGTCGTGACTGGTTATAGTGACTTTGATCTGGACCAAGCTCTCGTTTTCTGTAAAAATCGAACAATCGGATGTCGGTAGTGTAGAATTCGGTGACCCTTTCTTACCGAAGAGCCTGGTGTAAGAATTCGGTAACCCTTTCTTTGTTCGTTTTCGAGTTTGCGCTGGGCAGAGGTGCAGGGTGTTAAGATGACAGATTTTTTTGAATAACAGGAGTTTAGAAGCGATCAGCACGGGCGTGCATATTGCTTGGTTCCTTTGAGTGCGCGTCTTTAGTGCCTTGCTCAAGCGCACAGCAGCGATAACACAGGCATGTATAGGGAGTCAGACCGTCCGATCCGGAACTATCGTTTTGTTACTTGCTATTCAAGCTCATTGCATCATCGAAATCACGTACATATTTGCATCAATAAAATCAATTACCGTAAAGTTTCTTATCTGGGAGAACATAGCACACATGGAACTTCAACCCCTTGAGTTGACAAGCAAGGTACAGAATTTGCCTGTAACGGCACCCGTAGTGGATTGCACAAAGAACATTATTGCCGAATTGACATTATAAGCGAATTGAAATGCATGTGAAGTTGCCATCGCGACCAAACAAAATGTAATGTTATGGGCGAATTGACGTTACAAAGGAAACCGTTATAAACGAATTCAAATGTATAGTACAGATTTACATAAGGTTTCAGGCCCCATTCGGATTAAAGTAAAAAGTTAGTTTCAGGGCAAATTGTTTAGTTTTAGGGCAAATTGTTATTTTCAGGGCAAATTTCTTCCGCACCCCCTGGAAACGCCTTCCAGAACGCCTATGATTGTCGCTGCAGCAAACGCCTCACAACGTGTCAGCGGCTGGAATCCACCGTTGAAAGTTGTCTTGAGCTTGTGAAATGGGGAAGTAATGTGGCGACCTGATTACGCCACATGTGGAACTAACGTTGAATTCGTAGCAGCAATAGAACAATGAACTTAGCTGAATGGGGAATCTCAACTGCTGTTATGCCGACGGTCGTCGGTTCCTCTCTCTCTGGTTTTATCAGGGTGACGGATAATTGTGGTTGCAACACCCATATGCAATCTAACACAAAGGTTTAAAGACAAATAAATAGTTTGGAATCAAGTTAACTTATGCTTTACCATTGGCTCACAGCATCATAAAAATTGACAATGCACAGACTTCAAAATATTCACTGATAGCCGCAATGCAACTAGAAGCACTGCTAAGATCAGCAATAGTATGTAAGATATCAAACTACAGGTAGAAGACAAGTGTACACGAACTATTCATTAGAACTGGGCTACACATATGATGAACTGTGCTCAGTGCTAAGTATCCGTAGGGAATAATAATGAGTCAAGAAAAGGGATTGGATCAATGAATGAATGTCAAACCAATTTTGTAATATTGATGACATGATAGGCGAAGTGTGGGACCGATGAGACAAGAATATGGGTTTCATAATAAAATCGAAGTTACTGTTGTAGCAGAACAATTACATTGTTCTCTACATGTCAAAGAACTTAAAGTCACAACAACCAAACTTGAAGGACAAGCTGGAAACTAAAGTAAAAAAAACTACCGAAAAGCTGCTAGATTGTGCAGTTACTGGAAGACTGATGTACAGCTACTGAAAGGCTGAAAATACAGCGATTTCAATCAAAGAAATTAGAAAACAATCAAGCATGAAGGATGTCAACAATAAGCTAAGGTTCACAATTAAAGAAAAGCTAAACATACTGTGAAATTAACTAAGGAAACCCGGAAATCAAGAACTGCGAAGAATGCCAGAAGCGAATGCGACCTGCTGGGTTGACTGACAAACGAAACTGATAAACAAACATGACAACGCAGACAAAATCGGAAACGCCTAAGTGAAAGTATGCACCAATCATGTTCTGATTCATATCCGTCGCCTAGACAACGGATGTACGTCAATCAGAAATCAAATGTGATTGGTCAGAGTTAGTATAAATAGGGGCGGTTTTACAAGCCTGATTCAGAACTTGGTCTAACACCAATTGACTTTGTTCTCTCTCTGATAGTCTGCCCCGCTTTGGTCAACTATTGGAGAATAAACTCGAAGACTCTGCCTCCCGATGGTCTCATGTTTCCATAGGCCAGGAGTGCTGTTTCTAGTTCTGGTAGACCCCCGGGCTGTCTCAGCTTGAGTTTTTCGAAGGCTCTGCCTCCCGATGGTCTCATGTTTCCATAGGCCAGAAGGAGTGCTGTTTCTAGTTCCGGTAGACCCCCGGGCTGTCTCAGCGTGAACTCTTTAAAAGGTGACTTGTCCAGGGAGATACTATTTGGCTTGTCAAAATGAGTCGCCCTCTACAAGAATTGGTATTGTCAAAGGCAGCTGCCTTGTTCAATTCTTGTAGTGCTCCACTGGAAGTCTTGGGGTCGCGAGACAAAAGACTGTCTGGCTTGATCCCTTGACGAACGTTCCAAGTCACCTTTAGACTGGTCATTGACACCAAGGGAAGTCTCTGACAGTCTGGCCCGTGACAGAAGCTTAACGCGGAGTTCTGTCACCCTGGCCCGTGACATAAGCGCAAGGCGAAGCTATGTCACCCTGTTTCGTAAAAACACAGGGCGGCGAAGCTATGTCACACTGTTTCGTAAAAACACAAGACGGCGGAGCTATGTCACTTTGTTCCGTAAAAACCAAAATACAGTGAACTATGTTGCTTTGTTTCATATGGTGCAAACTTCTATCATCTCAAATCAACCCAGTCTAGAGCGCCACCTTAGGAAATAATTGAAGAGGCACGCGTCACGTCATAGCATCCTGTAAGAAAAACGAAGCCTCGAAAGGCGGGACAATAAACGACTGACACTCTACATAAAAAAATAGACGCGCTGACAAATCAGTCAGTTTAGTATTTCGTTTAAACTGAAGTGCTTATCAAACTGTGGTTGGTCGGGGCTTTCCTTGCGTTCCTGTGGAGTTGCATCAAGAAGTGGAGAGTTGATTCAAGCACTACCCGTATACTTTTGGTGAGTTACTATGTTTCTTATACTGTACTAATCATTTAGCGAAATAATAAATACATATGCAAATGATTATTATTGGTGATACTTTGGTATCTTGATAAGTTAGCTATAGGACAGAAGCTTGGGGGGGACTAAGTAATCTGAGAATTATGAGTGTCTTCCCTGACTTAACTGCTATAACGAACCCACGTATTAGCGATGGTTAGGTCTAAAGCACTCGGTTTGCAATGCCTCATGTGAGACCCCAAAAACCACGTGTACACTGCAGATTTTTGGCTTGTATTTTCAGCTTTGAAAACTATACCAAAGTGCTACATTTTGCAACCATTTCCGTTTCAAATTTCGAAAAAGTTAATATATTAGCCTACCCCAAGAAAATTTTCTATTTTCGTCTCATCGGTCCCCAACCCCTGGGACCGATGAGACAGCACTTGGGACCCATAAGACCGGCACAAAAAGGATCTAATGCTTAGGTACAAAAACCCATATTTCGTCATTTTAACGAAATGTATTTGCGTGAATAATATGTGCAATTTTGTTAATGACATTGCGCCACAAAAACGTAGCGACTCGGTTTAAAACGACACGTAAAACAACTCTGCATTTAATTTCAAAACTGAATTAAGGCGCTTTGTTTGAGCAGTTGTCTGGGGTCCTGGCAATCACCGAATCATATCACTTCTGGAAACTGACGCAACGTCCTCTTTTTCTGGAAATATAAATCCATTCATGATTGTACAGATCTTTGCAAGAACTTAACATCACAATCACCTTCTTCGTCAGGACCAGAGATAACTTCTCCAATGGAAAAGTGATGAGAGGTATCTGCCTCACTTCGGGTGATCTAAGGTTTAATGTCTTATTCCGATGTCTAAAACCTTTCCGCCAATCTTCCTCAGCAAGTTCGTTATTCTCCCATGAAGGAGGAAGTTTCTTGTGTAGATAAACAGCAAACTGATAGCTACTTTGTGCGCTGTTTGTGACGTCACAATTTGACGTCATAGTCATGTTTCCAAAACAACGATTTGGCGAAGTTTCTTGACATCATATGCATATTTTTCTACATCCACTACCCTTATTTCATGTGTCATTGTACTGAATATGAACTAGTAGCGCTCCAAGTTAGGCTATCGGAGGAAAATAAACTCAACACTACGACACAGCAGTTCATAACTGAAACAATATCACGCTGCGCGTTAAAACTGGGGAGTACCAGGGGTGTAGTGGGGTGGGAACGCGTGGGAACGGCGTTCCCACACCCTATTTTGGCGTGGGAACGCGTTCTCACACCTTTTAGCAATAGCAACGTTACTTGAAGATGTGGAATCCAAAAGATTACACTAAAACATGGCTGCGATCTCACAGATGGGTTAGCGACACGCAGATTTGCACTGCTAGTCAATAGTTCACACAGTGAAACAAAAAGATCCAGTGTGGAAATTCTTGAGGGCGAATTCTTACTTTATTCGAACTATTTGGTTCAGCTTTTTATTTGGTGTGGGAAAACTTTTTGCAGAATGCTTATTCGTCCGTGCTTTAACCTTAACAAGAGATACAGGCAGTCTTGTGACAGTCAGGGCCAGTGGGCCTATGAGACACGACCGTCTCATCGATCACCGGGATCAGTAAACTACTAAAGTTTTCTTTCATTACCCAAGACATTTCAAAGAATTAGAGATAAGGCTATATAATCATGCCTCGCCGTCCTGCAGTTATTAATTTGTGTTAAGAAACATGCGTGGTTACTACAGCAAATCTGCTAGGAAGTTGTTTCAAACTGTTATGGCGAGGTGAGACTATGCCTCAAATTTTTTTGTAGACTCGTAAGGATAATGCCAACTTCAAGAAAAGAAAAACTGCCTGTGGTTGAGCTACTCAGAGTGGCGTCAATGCTGCTGTGAAAGATGTTGTGGTACACAACTTTTTCATTAGAAAAACGTGCAAGAAGCACGGGTTGGACAAGTCCACCTTATGTCGATATGTTAAACAAGCTAGAGATGGCAAGGGCGTACGCAAGGGTGGGGTTTTGGGGTTAAAGCCCCACCCTTGAGCTTGATATTTTGCAAAAACTTTATTACCTGCGCAAAGGAGATTAATTGTTTTCGCATACTTTTTGCTTGTTACTGTAGTTTGTCGTCTGAATGCAAATACAACGGAATGAATTTGCGTACAAATTTCAAGGAACATTGTAAATGAGCCAAAAAGTAATGATTAGGTTTCGGTGGGAATCTGCGTTATCGTCTGCGTCCAGAGACCATCTCACCACTTTTTGCAGACATTTCGTCCACTACGCGTGTTTAAGATTGTGTTTTGCCATAGTTAACTTTATCCGAAACAATTGCCTTTATTTTATCTGCTAAGGCTGATCAGCGCAAGCGCTGCTGACCCCATCGGCTACACTACCAATTTCTGTACCATGATAAAACTTTTGCACAAGCTCAAAAACAGCAGTTGTTAACATAGAAGCATTCAGGCATTTGATAATGTCTCAGTAGGGAGAAAAGAAAACTAAAAGTGTGCTGGACTTCTATAAATAGCAAAAAATCGAAACTTTTCTTACGTGCTTTATGCGCATTCTCAATTCTTGTGTAGTCTAGCAAGATTTGATCTTTCAAACCGGGGTGTGCGCCAGCCAGTCCAGCTGCACTGAAAGAAAACTTTAGTAGTTTACTGATCCCGGTGATCGATGAGACGGTCGTGTCTCATTGGCCCACTGGCCCTGACTGTCACAAGACTGCCTGTATCTCTTGTTAAGGTTAAAGCACGGACGAATAAGCATTCTGCAAACGTGAGCTGATGACCCAACTTTAATAACATGCGTTTATCGTATTCCTGTATTTAATTAAACTATCTAAGGTGCAGTTTGTTCTCACTTTAAAATATTTACTTTAGTGTGCACGAAATAAAATGGTCACTTTTTCTAATTGCTGGTGCTCCAATTTTTCTACTTTCATAGCAAGTACAAACGCACCACTCACGTTGATTGCCCTAGCCTCAAAACAGAAATCTTACCGTCACAACGTTTCGAGAAATGTCAATGTCTCGTGGGTCCCTTTGTCTCATAGGTCCCGCACTTCCCCTACATAAAAGAGCAGACTTGTTTCGCTGGTCATAGACAAGGCTCAACATTTAAACCAGGGGTCTCAAACATGTGGGCCGCATGTGGCCCACGAGGGCGTTTTGTGCGGCCAGCGATGCTTTTCGGGAATTTTCAAATATTTAACATTGGCGTTGCCAAGTGCCTTGAAAATGATGCTGCGAAATAAATGAACCGAAGCTGAATGATACCCAGTGCGGTTTTCATCCTGCCCATAGCACTACAGACAAAAATTTCACTCTCCAGCAAAATTGTGAGAAATCTTGGGAGTATGCCAACAACGTTTACACATGTTTCGTCGACCTCGAAAAAGTATACGATCGGGTTCCTCGTGAAAAGCTTTGGGAGTGTTGCGGGAGTAGGCAATGGTTTTGACGGCCGCCTGCTGCTGGCCGTCAAGCCACTGTATTTCTGCTCAGAAGTTTGTGTCCGTTTCGGGAGAAATAAATCACGACCATTCACCGTTGGTGTTGGACTCCGACAAGGGTGTGTGCTGTCACCACTTCCCTTCAGTCTACATCAGGGGTGGCCAAACTACGGCCCACCAACCAGTTTGATCTGGCCCGCAAAATATCTTGCACATTTTTTTCAAGTGACACGTTTCCGACTGTGGACAGCAGTGCAACAGCAATAACTGCTGCCTGTAATGTAAATCGCACTGTATCCGGCCCTCCAGTGGCCAGGCAGTCGCGAGTTCGGGCCTCGGGTGAAAACGTTTGGCCACCCCTGGTCTACATGAATTGGATAGACAGTCACAGTGGAGAGGAGGTTGTCACATTTGTGAGCAGCAAGATCACCCATTTACTATTTTCAGGCGATTTGGCCCTGCTTGCATCTTCTCAACAGGTCTTCTACATGCACTCGATCGGTTTTCCGCTGCGTGTGACCAAGCCAGAATGAAAATCACTAAAAATACCGAGGTATTATGTCACTCTACAAATCAAAGGCTTTGTATGATGCTGCAAGTGAGCAGCAATACACTGCAGCAGGTCGACAAATTCAAGTTTTACTTTATTTTTTTATGAGCAGACACGAAGTCCATAGTATGAACACACACACTCTGCAGAACGCAGGTCGATAAAAATAGACAAAACAGAACGTAGTACAAGGCATTGAAGCCGGCGGAATGACAGGGTTACAGACACTTTTTGCAACTGCATTGAAGACAGAACCATAGGGTTACAAACACATTCTTAACACTATTGTAATGTAAGCTAACACGTAACACTTGTTACAGCACTACTGCGGAGTAGGGCGCTAATTCCTAAATTGGTCGATTCTAGGTAAAATGAGAAAGCATTGTGGCTTCACACGTCATCGATCAAAGTTCGATCGAAACTGCGAAGTTCGATCACTCATTCACATCGAAACTGCAAAGTTCGATCACTCATTCACAGAGTAAAATACGATTATAGTGTTCAAAGAATAGTGACGAGTACAAACAATCTGACTGCATCAAAGCACGTAACCATACGTTGTTAGATTTTCTGCATCTTTCGAGAAACAGGTGCTTGTATTTACGTAGCAGAGCCTC
>Ga0210059_1010535_pt1 | contig 14243 bp, 6 predicted proteins | sample Ectturendosymbi2_FD_188042 | JGI IMG/M metagenome (GOLD analysis project Ga0210059, IMG submission 188042) | Ecteinascidia turbinata endosymbiont from Florida, USA - Sample 2 (SPAdes) (version 2) | ecosystem: Host-associated > Tunicates > Ascidians > Unclassified | place: Key West, Florida... | reverse complement strand
CTCTAGCGCAATCGGCGGAGGAGCTAGGGCGTTGGTAAGGCAACTGAAATTGCTGGTTTTAGGCTGAAATCAAAGTACGAATATATCGTACCCCGGCTCTCAAAGTGTTAAGCCTAGTGGTTTTGTAGCTTACTGTAATGACTTATACTACTGTATTAAACATGTGTTGTAGGCTTATTTTATGTGTACCTGTAGATAAAAATGAAATATTTGAAAAGGTCCCATCTGCGTCGGGATGGACCTCACAAGGAGTAGAGCGGATAGCGGAGTGGGGGTAGCGACTAGTTGAAGAATAGAGTAAAACCAAGAAAGTTAAGTAAGAAGTATTGAGTATCATTGGTTATAACACGTTCGAAATCTACCTCACAGATCTCGCCACCAGCTGGCTCACACGCCAGTAGGGGTGAGGGAGGATTAGATAATAGTACCAAGTGATCCTTTGGTGTCTGTTAGGATTTTGATTAAACAAACTGACATGCCAAGTTGCATTTTCATAAAAACTTGTTGAAATTTATCGAAAGCATATTGCATCCCAGGAAAATTATGTCATTTCCAAAGTTCAGGAATTTTCAAATTACAGAAAAACGGCTGACACTATGAAAAAACTAACGTCATTTTCAGACTCAGCGCACCAAAAAACATCAATAAACACCAAAAAATCAAAATAAATAAAACAAGACCAAAAATTTGTTGCCCAGTGTATTCGCCTCATGTCCTTTCACATGCATTGAGTCAACATTCAATAACCCACACAAAGAATTTCTTATCCCGTGCCCGCACCAAGTTCAATCCGTGTCCACCCCACACCCGCACGCGTAACTCTGCTGGTTCCCACACCTGCACCCCAAATGTGGATACCCACAACCTGCATGAGTTAACCTGTCCTGCGCACGACTCTGGCAGCTTGACACCAAATGTGGATATTTCCAGAACTGCTGCATATAAAAATGCTTATCAGTTCTAGAAATCCTTGGCTAACCACCACCACTTCTATTTACATTGTCATCCAACATGGATTGATCTACACCACAAATGTTTTTTATTAACAGACAGCCCGTTTAAATGTTATTTAGTTGAGTAGATGCAACAATGAAAATGAGGTGCATTAAATCACAAAAAATGTATACTAAATATTCATTTTAAAAAAAAATTGTTGTTGAAGGTCTTCGCAGTTTTTTACCGCTGGAGGTTGCATCAGTAGTGTTGACTTTAACATCTTGGTCGAGAGTGGTAACTTCACTTTCTGGCTATCCTCATGGGGAAAGTTCTTCAATTCAATTAATGGAACCAAGGTTTTCAACACTGTCTGTCCAACGTACTTATACTTCTTTTAAAATACAATATGCAGTGAAGTGATATAAATCTACAAACAAAAGCAATATTTATATGCCAGTATCTCATTTATGTGATTAACCAGACTGTTTTCTTCTTGTGCGAATGGTTTTGATTTGGTGATCTAGAACAATGCTCTTCAACCTTTTTGTTACGGTGCACTCTTAAAGATATTTTGACGAACTTTTACACCCTATTTACTGATACTTCCCCCGTATCCCCTACCTAATTGCGCCCATGTCTGTAAGTACCTGGGTCTGAATAAGCAATCCCCTAATTCAGTAACTCAGCTACATAATTCAATTGATAATGGCTCATTGTTCGTTGCTCACGAATCACAAATAATCAACTAATTACAACAATTAGCTTGACACGGTCTGATGCTTACGCACCACACTCTAGAATGTGTAGAATGTGCAAAGTCTCGGTTAATTCCTGGAAGTCATTGGTTGGTTAAAGGTTCATTTTTGCTAACAGAAAGTTTTGTAAACATTATCTGTTTAGTGTGACAAATTTGTGATGCACCTTTGTGAACCCTTTCTTAGTGGTGCATGCCACGCATATTTTGGTGCACCCTGAGGTACAACATGAACACCAGTTGAAGAGTGCTGATGTAGAAAACTAGTCACTTAAATGTTAACCAACTTAACAAAAAGCATTGACAAACACCCAAAAAGACTATATATCACACATGGCAGCAGATCATATTTAAAGACAAACATTGATGCAATAATTTAAACTCTAAATTGCCATTCAATGGCAGCATACAACCAATGCAATTCATTTTTCATTTCACACATTGTCAGCATCTAGTGCACATTATTTCTCTTCATGCTTAAACCACAGAAGTTTTCAGCACTAGTGGATGTATTTTCAAAAGATAGAACTAATCCAACATTTTCCTGAACAGTTTGCTCCATTTTTTCCACAAGTCGCTTGGATGATTTCAGATCTTTTAAAAAGGCCATACTCACATCATATAAGCGTTTCACACATTTACTGTACTTCTTATGACCTTTGCAGATGCCATATTTAGCCAGAGTGACAATCACAAGCTCATGTAATTGTTTCTTGTTTTGTTGAACATACAGCTTTTGATCTAAGTTTGTCTTTGAATGCATAGAAACACTCATGCCTGAATCCTTTTTGGCTTTGGACAATTTGCAAACATCGTTGATAGGTAGTGATGACCTAAGATTCATTTTGTGAGTACTTGGTGAAGATACAACAGAATTTGCTTTGTTCACAATTTTATTGGTTTTTGTGGGGGTTGACCTTAGCAGCATCAAAGATTTTTGAGGCACTTTTTTGTGCATGTTTTTGTGGTACAGTTTGTCAGCCATACTCTGCAGTTTTTTTTGTTTACAAGATCTTTTTGAAATGTACTTATTAGGAGAATCATCAGCATTCATAGTTGAAGGAGAAGGAACATGACATTTTGATCCTATGGAGAATGTTTCATATTTTACCAACTTCTCTGCAGTTCTCCTGCATAAGCGATCTGCTCTTTCTGATGCTCGTGCATCAACATTAAAATTAATGCCATGATATGATGTTGCAATGGCAGTATGAAAGTCTTGCAGCATGTCCATTTGAGGAATTGTGGTGTTGACTTTTTTCATCGATGCTAAACTTGCCAAGATTTTACTGCACTGTTGCTTATCAACTAATTTTTCCATGTGATTAGGATTGAAAGGAGCATCAACACTTGACACAACTTTGAGAACAGACTGATCAGAACCAATCACATCTGCAGCAAGGTCTATAGTTTTTAAGCTTTTGTTAGTATAACAGAATTTTTCTTTATTTTGCAAAGCTTCTAGTTCAGGTAACAAAACTCCTTTACTCCTACAAAGATTTATCAGTGGATTAATTGAACCTTCCATGATTTCAGATGACCTATCAAATTCCATTTCAAACAAAAGATTGAAGAAAGCTAACGATTCTTTTATTAGTCGTAAACACGTATCTTGTGTTAAATCAACTCTTTCCAGCTGACACCAATTCTTTGCAACAAGATTCATGAAGTTCCAATACTGTCCCCGATGCTGAAACAATAAATTACAACCTATATTCCAAAATATAGCACTATTATGCTCATCAACTGGGATGCTGTAATCTTGATAAGCCAACTTCTCGCACTGCTTCAGTAATGTTGCTACATTAAGATCATCCAAACTGTGTAATGCTTGCATATGGAACTCCATTTGTGGTGAGATGCTTTCTTTAACATCTTTTGGATGAACTACATTCGGAAGAGTGATAAGAAAATAAACATGCTGAACATTATAGTCCAACTTAAAAGTAGCCCCATTTAATTCAGCAGGATTAGAAAGAACAACATCTTTCCATCGCTGTGTGCTCAATTCCAAGCATGGCATGAAACCATTGGTAGTGGAAATGAAGTCAAGTTTACAAAGGAAGCTGCTGTTTTTGTTTTTCAATAGGGCAGACTTTAGTGTTTTGCCACATAGATTTTCAGTGCTACAGGTCAATGAATATTCATGCTCTGTCAAATAAAACAATGGCACAGAGGATGCATCAACCAGATTTAGCATTTTCATTGTAGTGCCAAACCATATATTCAGATTGCACTCATTCACTTTGCATGAACACGATGAATTGGGCAGTGCTGTCACAACTGGTTTCACAAATTTTTGCCTACACATAATGAAGCCTGGAGCAAGATTAAATGTCATTGAGTCTGGTTCTGTCGCATCAATACATCCTCTCCATACAATTTTCTCCCTCCAAAATATACAATTCTTTGACAAATGAATAAGTTTACCAGACACAAACGCAGCTGCCAGTTTTGTTGCTGATTCATCAAGCAGCTCAAAATCATGAACAAAATGAATCTCAGCTAAATGCCACAGCTTCAACTTTTTCAATGCTCCTAGGAATAAACTTAAGTCTTTACTTTCGTCACATGTGTATGGTTTCAGATACCAATATATATCTAGCACATAACTTCCAGGGGGAGGAAGCATTTCAGCTAAGTTCAGCAAAGCAGTTGAGAATTGTGAAAACGCCAATGACACTGGGGAAACAGATTCATTCCAACTTTGCCAAGTAACATCATGTAGTGGAGGGTGATCATCTTCATTAAAAATAGCAATCCATTTCTTACATTTTTTGTGATTTAAAGTAGGAAGCATTTCTTCATTAGATAAATCCCCACAAATCGGCTGACTGAATCCATCACTTGTTATAGGTTGCCAAAAATGGTTTTGAGTGATAATTATAATATACTGATCCATCATTCAAACACAACTGTTATTAAGCATCAGTGCATATATAAAATATGCTAGACATTCTGAAAAGCAAGTGTTCCAAAATTATAATAACAGCAATGCTTTATATTTGAAGATACACTACCTTTAAAGCATAACTTTTCTTTGCAAAGCATATTGTCTATGTATGAGAAGTTTTCTCATTCACATGCAATAATCAACTCCACTCCTACCACTAAATCATGCAGCTCAAAGGAAATGGTGGGATTACCTAAAGGCCATGGTACTATAGACTTCAGATACTGCCCAAAACCTGCAAAAACCATCATATTGAAAAATGAAAAGGTATGAACAGCTGCAACAAAGCTTTTCAAAACATCATTAAAACCACAGACCCTGGTGAACATCACCTTGGAGCAGTAATTGCTTGGGAGAGATTAATTTAGAGAACATTAACACAGTTCATCAAAAACAAGGTTGATGGTTGGGCACAAGACATAGCAGGTGGATTCCATGTCAAGTGATCCAGAGCTATATGTCTGACCATGAGCAAAATCCATTAAATTTTGTAAGTAGAGAAACTTTATCATTCTGATTTCAAAGCACTGAGAATTTTTAAAATTGGACCAGTATTTGCAAAGTTATTGCTAATTAAAACTTGCAGTGCTCCCATTTACTTTTTGTGGATACTTTTTATGAATTTAGTGCTCTGACATTAAAAACCCTTGCATCTTTTACATTTGTGAATAATTTTAGCTAGAATTTTGCAAGAATGTGTCAAAAGATGTGTTTATTAAAAATCAATCATTGGAACTTTCCTTATGATCTTTGAACTTAGGTGAATCAAGGTCAAGTAAGACATAGTTTTTGTGTGCGCTCATGCATGACAATATTCAATAACTTATAACTTAAAAAGGTCAACTTGTATGAAGTTGATTCTTGTTTTATTTGAAGGCTATAGAATAATAGAAGATTTTTTGGTTAGAGGAAACCTCTGCTTATTTAGTAATTTGATATAGATTTTGTCATTTTAAAAAGGGATTTTGACTCATAATTAAAATATGCACTAAAGCAGGGGTGAACAACCTTTTGCTATTGCCAGCCTCATTGCTTTTATTTATATGAATCACAGCCGCCGATGAGTTCGAGTTATATTTATAAGATAATTTTAATTAAAGCAGGGGTCAGGAACGTATGGCTCACGAGCTAGATGTGACTCTTTTGATGACGGCATCTGGCTCGCTTGATATTTTCTTAACACGATTGTTACGGATGAAATTTTTTCTGTAATTTTCCTACAAAGCCGTCAACAGCAGCACCACAAGTCGCATTAACAGTAAGAAGCATGTTAAACTCGTTGGATGCCAGCCTACGATATATTCGTACTTCGATTTCGGCCTAAAAAACAGCAGTTTTCGGTTGCCTTACCAATGGCCTAGCTCCTCCGACGATTGCGCTAGAGAGCTGTTCAACGGCTCAAACAGATCGGCCAGTCTAGTAGATTGCACTCGAAAAAAAATTTTTTGGTTGGGGGGTGCGGATTGTTTGTGACTGACGTCATAAGTGAAGTAGTTTTAGGGTCATTTTGGCTCATGTTGCCTGGCCTAAGGCCTAACCACTAGGGAAAAGTGTTTCGCTGAAGTTTTCGTTGGAATCTAGACACGAGTCAGAGTCTTTTGAGCCTTTGATCGACTTTCTAGCGTTTCTAGTCCAAAAGTTATGATCTAAAATAAACAAATTAATTAATTATCTAATTAGCTAATTCGTCAAATATTTTTACTAACTTACATCACAACTTTTGAACCTGAAACCCCAGCAGGTCATCCAAAGTATCAAAAGACTCGGATTGTAGCCTAGTTTCCAGTAAAAACTTCAGCGAAATACTGCCACCTAACAGTTGACGCCCAGGGCCAAGCAAAGTGGGCCAAGGTGGCCTAAAAGTCCTCCACTTATGACGTCACTCATAAAAAAACCACATCCCCAAGCAAAAAATTTTTTTCGAGTGCAATCTACTAGACTGGCCGATCCGTGTGAGCCGTTGAACAGCTCTCTAGCACAATTGGCGGAGGAGCTAGGGCATTGGTTAGGCAACTGAAAACTGTTGTTTTTTTTTGCGAAAATCGCCAAAACCAGTTAGACGCGAAAGTGTTAAAGGTAAAATTGAAACATTTGCCATTGTTTGAAATTATTGATTTTGCTTAAAAATACACACGTTAGTTAAGTTAGTTGTAATAAGTATTGAAAAGTGTCATATGGCTCATACAGAAATACAACTAAAAATATGTAGGTTTCATGGCTCCTTTAGCCAAAAAGGTTCCTGACCCCTGAATTAAAGAATAGGTTTAATCCGGCATGTCATTTACCGGTTTCTTAGTTTCAACTAGTAAAAAACAAATTTCCCAACTTTTGGACCCCCTAGAAATACTGGGAAAAATCCATTAGTGGCACCCCTGGAAAAAGTCCTTCCGACGTCAATGCACACAAGCATGTAAAATTACACCAATTTTGTAAGAAATTGTGTTGTATTGCACCGTCTTGCAACACTGTTCAACAACACCATTGCAGTAAGAAAGCCATAGCAGAGTAACAGGCTAGGCACAGTGTAGTCTGCCAAACAATTATGAAATCCTGCCACATTACAAATATATTAACAAAATGCTGCCAAAACTCGGCAACATTTTTTTACATTTTAAATTATTTACTTTAAACAGTGGATCCAATATTAATTATGTTACTTCAACTTCTTTAGGCACAATTTGAAATTCAAAAGTGAGAGAACTAGGCCTCCCCAAAAATAAAAGTGGGGGGTCTAGGCCTATGTGGCCCCCCAGGTTCTGCCGCCTATGGTGACAAGGTCCAAAGAAAAGAGCTCGAGTTAGCAACTTAGTGAAGTGGGACTGTTGATGGTAGCACAAATATGCAAAGAAAGCTCGCGTTCTCTGATATAAATTGTAATCGAAGACTCAGGCGAAGCTCGAGGAACCCGTGTGCCGGAGTCTCCACTGGGCTGTTGAAAAAAACAAGAACTCACCTTAAAAAACAGGCAAAAATGACACAGCATTGATATTTGCCTGAAACACATTCAAAATCACAACTTTTCTGCATCGTGAACACAGAAGTAACATGACTAAATACTCATTCCACAACTGCATTAGATACCGGAATACAAAGACAAGACAAAGCATATGCAGCAACTAGCGAGTTGTCTGCTGCAATGATGCCAATTGTATTGCTTAAGCAGAAATAAATATAGTTGTTTAGTGTTGCCAATGCAAAAACAAAAATACAATTGAAATTGATCTGTCGAATATTTCATTTTGTGTATAACAGGATTCCACCCCACTACATCTACCTAGAGGCAAAAACTAAAATGCTTAACAACATCATTGAAAACCTTGAGCCAATAGAGCCACATCAAGCATTTTTCATATTGAAAAACTGCCTCTCAACCCCTTACTCATATACCCACTGCAAAGAAAGTGCACCATGCTTCAAGTACACAGAGAAACTGGAGGTGTTTGACACAGCCATAAAAACCAACATGGAAAAAATGTACAATGTGTCTTTTGGAAAAGAAAACTGGTCACAAGCATCCCTACCAATCAGACATGCAGGCCTGGGCCTTCGTTCCACGGTAGACCTATCCCTGTCATGTTTCCTGTCATCGTCTCATGTGTGTAAAGGCCTCGTCAATCGTTTACTTCCCTCTCTCAACCCGGAAATCCCTTATGGGGATGTAAACGATGCAATTGACGATTGGTCCAAACACCATAATTCATCACCACTAGAAAAGGGAATACAAGCAGCCTGGGATAACCTCACCCTGCAGGGATACACTCAATTCCCTGCTAAACACCAATAACCCTTGGAACCATTGTCGGTTACTTGCTGCACAAGAGAGTCACACTGCTGCCTGGTCAAAAGCGTTCCCAATTGCCAGCGTTGGAAACTTGCTCAGTCCTGATGAGCTCTGTATTTCAATCGCCCTCCGAACTGGTGCCAAAATCTAGCACGAAATGCCGTTGCAGCAAAATTGTTGATGAGCTGGGGCTCCGTGGCCTCTCCTGTACTAAAAATGCAAACCGCATCCCAAAGCATTCAGCCATCAACTCCATCCTCAAAAGGTCATTGATGACCCACATTCGGTCTCCCCTCCACTTTGGAGCCTGTCGGCCTGACTAACGATGGAAGGTGGTCCGATGGCCTGACATTGGGCCCCTGGTACAGAGGTTTCGAGTATTCCGGCCCTCGGGAAGCGTAAAAAACGGCGCGAATCGGCTAGACTGGATGCGGTCTGCGTTTTTTCGCATTTACTCTGGATTTTGCTAAAATTTCAACACGGCAAAAGCACTAATATAGATTTTTCACAAAAATTTCAAATGTAAAGTTATGTTTTTGTCATTCTCATTCGATTATATGCCGTCTTCTGAATCTAGGGATAGTTTCACTGGTTTTCTATCTCAATCTGTTCAGGAGTTATAGCTCATCAAAAGTTTACCGGCCACAAAAGTGGCTGGCGCGGGAATTAAAGGGTGTCTTAGGAACCCAATTGGGGTCCCTAAAATTTGAAATCCGGTACCTGGAATCAGAGAAAAGTATCATCGGGTCTCTAGAATCAGAGAAATCGGGACCCTGCAGGTCCATGCAGATACCTAACCTTATCCTTAAAAAAATGCTTTTTAAGAAGAAAATGAGGCCTAAGGGTATCACTCAGGGGCGGAGCTAGGGGTGTGCCAGGAGGGGCACTGCCCCCCAAAATTTTGCTTGGCCCCCCAGTGGCCTCTCGAAAATTTTCCGCGTGACGTCATGCCACTGGAGTAGATCTCTTTCTGAAAGTCCTACACAGACCATTGACAGCTCCCTTGTTGCAAAACTGGCCCCTCCAGTGGCCCCCCAAATGAAAATGTCTGGCTCCGCCCCTGGTATCACTAGACACAGGAACTGCAACATGCAACAAGTTGTTTGCTATTTTGAAAAAAGCATTGCACTATGCAAATTCAGTCTGTTTTTCAAATGTGATGATCTTTAGCATGATGTGCTAATATTCCATTGTTGTGCAGTTTAGAAAATAATCCCTAATCTGAAAAAACTTGAGTATTTTACAGATAGATATGCAGCTCAATATAAAAATTCCAAAAGCTTTTGCGCTCTCTGTCAACATTCAAAACTGATTTTGTCTTAGTTGTAATTTTTTTGCAAGAAGTTACACAAATCATCATGCAATGGCATTGATGGTAATGTGAAATTATTAACTGTATCAGAAAGTATGAACGTCCACACACATTAAGTTCTAACATAAACAGATATGTGGGCACACTGCACTGAAAAAATTCTAAGCATTCATTTTCTTAGCTTTTCAAGTGAAACTATTGCCAAGCAGCAAGAGACAATGCCGCTTCGATTTCACCAATCTTATGCTGTCAAGGGTACCGTACACAAATCTTTCACTTTTTACATCCAGTTCATCAAACACAAATCAAAATGAAAGGAATCAGTCCCGTTAGGACTTATTCTTTAGTAGTGCAAACTTCAACCAATTATTAACCCAAACCCATATGTTTAAAAGGAGATTATGTTGCAGTGTTTGACAAAACATGGTGCACTGACATAGTGCACCATGTTGACCGGGAATGAGTAGGTGCTTCAATACAATTTATGGATTCTAATGGATTTTCTTCCATTTGTTTTGGCCACAAAAAGATGAATCCTGCTGGATACCAACGCCACCACCTTATTTGCACTATTGAAACAACATGGCCAAAATCAGCTTGTGGTCACTACTATGTCTCTTCAAGATCAATAACCAAGATAACGAAGATATCTAAGGAAATTTTCTCTGCTAATGCTGTTACGTTGATGGACTCAAAATTAATGTAGGTTACTGCTCTTTTACCTTTACTACGTGAGGTTGTTGTTGGGCAGAGTTTCATTGCTGTTAAATTGTTTGCACCATGCATGTCGAGCATGAAGTCAACCATGAAAAAATGTTGGACCATAAAAAGATTGCAAATTTTTGAGTCAATAAATTCAACAACTTTGTTGATTCGACAACTATGTTGAAATTATTGACAAAATAAAAATAATCCCATCTGAAGTGTGTGTCAGAAAATGCCAAATGGGAAAATTCCAAGCACAGAAAAATATATATGTGTAGGCCTATGCGACATAAAGTGATGTTTGTATGAAATCAGGTAGGATCTCTTGATCAGGCAAATCTGGGTTTTAAATTAAATGGAATTATGAAGGAAATCAACCAGTCTATAAAAGGATTGTAATCAGTAGTAAAAACAAAGAAAAAAGAACAAGTTATTGCTAAGTATATTATAAATCAAATTACATTTTAGATTTCACAATGGAAAAGGTCATTTTTCTGACCATGAAAATAACATATGCAAATTTATCTTATTTTTTGTTTAAATTTGAAGAATTTTTAAATTATAATAGTTAGAATTTACCCTTTTGTTCTAATTTTTTCACATCTGTCAACATGTTTTCAGTATTTTCAAAGGGGTTTAAGCATGCATAAAAAATGTATTATTAATATAATATTAATAATAATGATATTTTATTGCGGGCTCATGGTCCATATCACAGACACAAGAGCACAAAAAGTGTTTTTCTGTACATCAGCGCACATTACAGAAGCGGTATTTGCACATGACCAACACTGGGAGGAGGAAAGCAGCTTATCCTCTCCACAGCTGCATCGTCATTCGCAAAAGTACAGAAAATGGATAACCATACAGTAGGGCATTACACAACCGGTGTTGGTACGTGTCCAGCCTTGAGACGAGCAAGGCACTTTCCCAGCACTTTCTTACTTTTTAAGCGATCGAATAAAAAGGTTGGATGAAGATGTGCATCGTATAAAAAATCGATACAAGTTGTTTCTTAGCACGGGATCAAAGGTCCTGACACATTGACTAACCTGGTGTGGGCGAACACTCACATTTCTGGGTATATAATGCATAATTCGATAGGCATTGTTATATGCAGCACGTAATCGCTTCATACTAGTCTGCGTGTATGTGCTCCACAATTGGCAAGCATATATTGGCATGAAATAAAGTGTTTTTTACTGCAGGAGTGCACTGATCAAAAGTGGCTCTGAGTTTGTTTGCTGCACAGTATAGTGATTTCACTTGTCTCTGAATGTCATCATCATCCTTCAATGATTCAATTTAAGTATTCATTAAAATTTTTTGTTATTTTTAATAAATTTTTGATAGATATACACGAGTACACAAAGATATATTTTTTGCCTGAAGTTTAAAAAGAAGCATGGACCACCCAGACACAGTAGCATCTCCATCACACCAGCCCTTAAATAAAAACGAGAAGTCAATACAAGTCGCACTGTTTGAGTTATAGGTAAAGGCAAAATATCAATATGCTTGAATGCCCTTGAAAAATGTATTGCCTTATAACAACGATTAACCAGGGTTCAAAGGTCACCAGTGAAAATTTTCTGTTTTGTGTTGTTCAGCATGGAACCTTGCACTAATTACAAAATACTGAATGAAAATATTCAGTGTTGTAGGAACAGCTAAACTCCGAAATTTTTGGTCCAATCTTGAAAAATTTCAAAATTTCAAATGCTCATAATTTCGGAGAAACAGGTCCGATTTCGAAAATTCCAAAGCTCAGAAGACTGAAATCTTTCCCTTTATGAAATTTCGTGAATTTTGGTGAGAGTCTGATGAAAAATTCCAATTTTGCTGGATCACTTGACATGGAACCCACTTGGCAAGCCCGAGTTCGACCATTACAGGTCCCACATAGGCTGCATCGTGGGTCCCAACTTGGTTGCCAATGTGGGACCCAATGTACAAAGTGGCTGCGGGCATCAAAGTGGACCCATGTGGGCTGCCCATGTATTTTTCTGGGCTGCCTTTACTGGATCCACTTAGGCGTCCTATATGAGACCCATACAGCAACTGGCCATGGGCATCATTATGGACCCACGTGGGCTGCTGATGCACTGCCTTCACCAGACCAACTTGGGCTTCTTGCATAGAGCTCCCTAACGAAATTGAACGTGGGCACTTTGCATCCATGTGCCTACTGTCTGAGCAGGGAAAAAAGAAGCTCTGAAAGTGCCTCATAGGAATCTTTCTAAAATGTTCAACTCATGCACAGATATAATTGTACGGTAGAATTTAATGGAACAATTTCAAGCAATGGCATGAACTGTCGAAATTCCTGAATTCTTTTTTCTTTTGCTTTCTCTGCTCTGATAATCCTTCTTTCTCCTCGGTCACGAGCACCAACCAGCCATTTGATCATTTGTTCTTCAACTTGTTTCCTGGTTACTGTTGATGTATGAATGTTCCTTTTTGTAGCTCTTATAAAAAAAATTTTCAATCAATATGCGTAAATATATACAAGCTTTTTGGCAGATATAGACAGCAAGCACGTGATTTTGTTCATTAAGCGCATTCACAGCCAATTTCACTACACTGAAAAACCAGTGTGAGCTTTTAAAAGTAAAGGTACTTAACAAAATACTTTAGTAGCATCCAGAGGCTGCTACCAAAACGAAACTAGCACTTTACCTTTGTTACAAACTCTCAGTGTTCATATGCAGTTGTGCTAGGCTGCTTATTGAATGTTAAAGAACTATTTTAAGAAGATACAACCAGTTCAGTTTAAACTGCTTTTTGCCTGCTTTAACCTATGCTACAACATGTGATTTTACCAACGCTACAGTAAATGCAAGAAACTAAAAATATGTTACATGGCATCATTGGCGCAATTTTGTTGTAAAATGTGGAGGGACAGCTTGATGTAAAACCAATATAGTCATCTGGCCGATGTGGAAGACCAGTTTTGTAAATGCAGATTCACAATCTTGTTTTTAGAAGTGTTTTTAAAGCAACACTAATCATGCTTTGCTAACTATAAAAATGAATATTATATTTAGGTTTGAAAAGAAAGTCTTTGTTTATCCTGATCAGCTATTGTGCCATTGTGTTTTCATTTGGTCTAATTTTTGCTAATGGTTGGTTTACTGCATGCGATTGCTTTTATGGTGCTTCTGCTTGTTGACTGAGTCATATGAAACAATAAACCATTACCATTTTTTGATGTGGTTCTGAAGGTAATTATGATGGTTTTTATTTTGCTTTGCAATCATCGCCGACGAAGCTATACTTTTGATATTTGTCTTGCAAACATTTTCCTGAAATCACTCACCAGTATACAGTATTTTGTTTGCTCCCCTCTCTCTTCACTTCAACCCTTTCTGTCTCGCACGGGCCACTTAGTGGCCACTTTCTTCTCTTGAAACATTTCGAAGCATCTGCATTGCTTTGTGTTGTAAAAGGTACACTGCCATGGACGTCGGAATAATTTTTTCCAGGGGGGCCAAAAATGGTGCCCTGTAAAAGGCGGAGCTCCGTAAACAGCGGGGCTTGGTATGCCGAGGTTTGATGATGTAACCGGAGTCGATAATACCGATATTCTGCGTTGAGCAATGAGAACTAAACGGTAGTAAAAATAATTGTGCTGCAAAAGGTGACATCACACACTACTGTTTGCTGACGACACTATACTTTTATGTTCTAAAAATCCCAGTGCTTTACATACTATGTTATCTAATGACCTGCGTCAGTTGGAGATGTGGTCTGATGTGTGGAGTGTTACTTTTAATGCTGCAAAAACCGAAGTTCTTACCAT
>Ga0210059_1010534_pt1 | contig 14244 bp, 15 predicted proteins | sample Ectturendosymbi2_FD_188042 | JGI IMG/M metagenome (GOLD analysis project Ga0210059, IMG submission 188042) | Ecteinascidia turbinata endosymbiont from Florida, USA - Sample 2 (SPAdes) (version 2) | ecosystem: Host-associated > Tunicates > Ascidians > Unclassified | place: Key West, Florida... | reverse complement strand
AAAAAGCGAAGGTCTAACTACAGAGCCTTGTGATAGAGACCCCGCATGTTGCAGACATGTAAGATGATTTTGTTTCACCTATTTTGATGCATTCCCAACCCCTTGTTCGTTTTGGGGCGATCCGACCTACAGTTCTCACTTTCAACAATACATTTACGTCATTTTTACTAAAAATTTATCTACAAAATCAGGGCATTTTTTTCAGAAAAGTATATCAATTTTCAGAAAAGCACATCAACCGTATTTCGACCAGAAATCACAAGCAATAAATTTACAGTATACGTGCAACTTTAAGAAATGTGTTTAACTACAGAACAGTCGTGTTGTTGTGGATAAAATCGTAGACTTGTTAAAAGGGTATACTGGGAGAAATGTCCATATGGGAGGTTTGGGTCTACCTAAATATACCAATGCTTATTTTTCACTAGGCCTACCTGGTGGATCGAGCAATGACAATTTCAAACTATTCAACAATACAAAATATGCAGAGTGAAACTAAGCAACATTCGCAAGAGAAGCGATCACTAACATCCAGTGCTACGATTTCCAAACACAATTTTAGAGACAATTGCAACCACAGCTCATTTTGTCTTCCAAACGCCATCACCCCACGCTTTCTCCGCCGGAAAAGTATTAAACATCCGAATTACAGACACTTGGCAGCAAAGAAACGTCTTTGTTGCGGAACGTAGGATGTGCAAGTATATTTAAAGGACACGAATGGACCTGCGTAAATAAGTACTCCTAACAAGCGGAGGGGCATTTAACTTAAACGGCAACGTGATTTTCATTCGTTTTTCTCTTCAAGCGCCTATGGAATATCGACGCTAGCTCGTAGGAGTTTTGAACTAGCGCGTCATGAAACAAGCACTTGAAGAACCGAGCGAAGAAAACCGGTTGAGTGCAAACTACTTCGTAATTTGTAACGAACTCAAATGCTAACAGACGAGGGAAGCAAATAAATTAGAACCGCTATCATGAACAAACACAGCTTATTCAACATTTCATCTACTTTCAAGGTGCCACACAACAGCAGCAAGATTTCAGCACTACACTTGACAAGGTAACGCAAAAAAATTACTGCAGTACTGTGTAACAATATCAGCGTCAGTTGTCAAGAAACCATGTGCGATACTCAAAAGTTCAAACATTCCCAGCAACATTTGTCGAGCACGTAAAGCAGAGTGACGCCTGTACCAGTCAAAAATCGAAGTCTGTAGGTCACAACAGTGGTCGTTTATTTATTTTTTTCAACAAAAATTCACCGAAACACTTGATACTGCCAAAAAGCAGAAATCCTTCCCACCGGGGGCATTTTGAAACCGCGCTTCGCTTGAGCACACTTGGTCTGGCATGTTAGCATGTAGTCTGAAACCCTGTTGTAACTTGCTGTAGCGATTGCTACCGTTACCAATACAACATTTGTTGAGACGTTGACGCTAAATTTTGAGAAGACACTGACAGACAAATAAGAAAATTCCCTCTTGTTGGAGTATTCAACGGTTTTTGCCAGATCAAGGTTGCATGAATTCCACGCTGTCTTCAAATGAAAGCAAGACTTTACAGGCTTTTTGCGTTGCGTCACTGATGCAAGCAAAGCAAAAAAATAGTTCAGAAGCATTGAACACAAAACCAGGGCAACCTACATACAAAAGGCAGTAGTCGTCAAATGGGGTCACGCGCACCCTGTGGGGCATGCAAAGGTGCTCCGAGGGGACACGAATTTTTTGTACGTCTTCATAATGTAATTTAAACGTATAAACAAAATAATCACAATTACGTTTCTATTTATTGTGCACATGATTACAGTCAAAGGGTATGTGATAGACAAAATATTGCCCAAAGCGTACATCGCTATAAAGGTTGAGAACCACTGCAAAAGGAAAGTCGATAGCACTGAGGCAAATGGAGCAGGAAGTTTAAAAAACAACCAAAATGAAAGAACCACTTGGCAAGTCATGGCAGAAGAACCGAAACGAAAACATTCACGACATAAAAAGACACTATACGTTGTTGTTGAAAATTGCTTGATTTTCAAGAAAAGCACAGCGAACAACATTCTAACACACTACACTTCAAAAGTCCTGAGGAGTATTTCAGACACAAATATCAAACTTCATCAGCAAATAGCAGGATACTTTGAGGTAACATCAAATGCACGGAATACTTTCAGCAGGCACTACACACAAGCAGTTTTCAACTTCATCCAATTCTGCAGCATCCGACCTCTCAGCATGCACCAAACAACAACATCGTGCTGAGACAATATTTGAGCAGCCGCAAGAGCAGCGGCTTCCGGACTCAACACGGTGCTGCACCCCAAGCCAGAGGGCAAGCGGAGCGATGACCAGATGTCGGAGGTGGCCCACTGGGCAGATACGGGCGGACAGTTGATCACGGGCAAGATGGTGTTGCCGCTCAAAACAGGACCGAGACCGTTGCTTCGACCAGCGACAGCGACAATCACGGCAGGCTCGTCCACGGCAGAGCCCTCAATCTTTGCAAGCAGCTTCATCGTGTCCGTGGTCGACTTGTGAGCGGACGAGACGTGCAGATCGCACGAGGCTCCATATTTCTCACAGGCGGCTTTGATCTGCTTGCAGTGGTCAAGATCGCTAGGCGAGCCCATGATAACGGACACCCTCCCAGAGCGGTACTCGCTGGCTGCGATGGAATTTTCGATCTCTTCAACCTGCTCCGCCACCCATTTAAAATTCTTCTTCAAGTTCTGCATCGCTTCTGGTGTAACTTCCTTCAAGTTTCGATAAACCTAAGCATTCAGACGTCAACTCGTTAGTGTTACGCTAACATGAGCCTTAGTCAAACTAGACAACGTGAAAAGACGGAAATAAACAGAAAAAAGAGTCAAAACTACCTATACATTCATTAGAGCAGCGTCGCCAACTTTTTTGATCAAAAATCTACTTTTCAAGCAAACAACCTCACGAGAACTATCGTTCCAATGTCAACGTCGCAAACTCTCGTTCTAGCCTGCAGTAGTAAAGCTACAAAATCCTTTTTTCGTTGCCGCACAACCAGTACACATCACAAACCCTCTTCATAAAAATACGATTGATTAGAAGCCATTGTAGATAAAACGTCTTCATTTTTTCCTACATTCCTGACGATCAGTTCATGGTCTACCAGTCGACCGCAATCGACTGGTTGGGCACTCCAGACGTACAAGTTTGCCGTAAATATCCGAAACTTTCGTGCACTGAGAGACCTTTCTATTTGATTCCGAAGCGCTCACGAATTAAGCGGTGAAAGTGGCACGGGAGTGTTGACAGTTGTTCCAGCAGAAATAACCAAACATTTCCGCACACCAACAGCATTCCTTTTGCAAAAATCAAAATCCATTAGAGCAACGACGAAACTTGGTTGGATAAAACTAATAAAATTTGTAAGACAGCGCGTGTGTGATCTTTCTTCGGTGTCGTAAAAGGCGATATGCTGGTCCATCAGTTACTGTGACTCGGACGTTTGACATAGCGGCGTTTTAAACCACCACGTGGTGTAACTTCTCTTACTTGTTTATCCTTCATTTCCGCTTTGTTGCCTTTGGGCCAAATTCTCCACGAGTCATTGTCTATGACATCTGCCAGAACTATCTCCTTCGACTGCAGATCGACTCCAAATTCAATTTTCATATCAACCAGAGTCACGTCCTGTAACAAAGTACTTCGTCATTAATCGAAATGTCTTGGGTGCGGTCCGTACAACAAATCTTGATAGCTGACGACCGTATACGCATCATCAGGAAATCCGTACACGAAGTGGAAATAAGTTACGTTAAGCACTTTCTCGCGCGATTCCTAATTGAATATGCTGAAGGAATGGACGAACATCCGCTCTGCATCGGTGAAATATTCGCAAATTTGAAACTGCAACGTGAAAGACGTATTCAATCAAAATCAGAAATACCAAGTGGTGAAGTAGCACAGCACACTTAAAGTGCGTTACAAAACTCCTAGTTGTTTTCTTTTTTAATTTCTTTGGTCGTCCCCATGACAACATTAAACATTTTTCATAAAATTTCAGCAGACTTCTCTGTTCGAGTGTCGACAAAAAGGTCGATATGAAACGGTAGTGAGCAGAAACGCCTTATCTTACTTGTCTGTTAATCATGCTGTAACAAACCGTCTTCTTCTCGTTCAGTTTAAACTAAACAAAAGCATTTGAAACTCATAGACAACAAGGCACAAATGAAGCAACTGAACTGCCTTTTACATCAACCGTGAGCGATTGAAAAACATAGCCAGCATCATTGACGTCTTGCCATGAGGGATGCTTCGTACAAATTAGACATTCTTTGAAAAGCACCAGTTTTTTAAAACACAGAAAATGGTGAAACAACTTCTCACTTTAGTTTTCCAAACTCTTTCAAGGATTTCGAAAACCGCGATCGTCATGTTCTCCATTAAATCGATATGATTTGGTGTTATGACGACATCACCACATTTTAATTTTGCTTCCTCCAACACCTGCAAGTTGAATAAAGTGCAAAATTTGCCGAATTCTACGAGCAGAAACGCTAGAAAGCCTATCAAAAGCTCAAAAAACCTTGATTCTAACCTAGTTTCCAATAATAACTTGATCGAAATACTTCCCTTTTGCGCTTCGTCCCCAGGCCACGTAACCTGAGCCAAAACCTACCCCAACTTATGACACGATTCACCAAAAACCTGAAACCTCAAAATTTTTTCATTGCAGACTCGAAGACTTGCCGAGTCTTTTGAGGATTTCAGTCAACAGCTCTCTAGTACAATCGATTGTTGAGTTATGAAGTTGCAAGGTGGTGCGATAGCAGTGGCTCATGCGGGATTTTTAGGTACAACATATTCGTACACCAGCAGCGAAGGTGTTAATGTAATGGTTTGCAGTCTATTTTTTGCAACATTGCCAGATAAGACAAAAGAACTTGTGAACCTTCACAATTTAGAAAAGACTTGTACGCACAAAATCAAACACACTGTACAAAATTTCTGGCTCTCAACATCCTTTACTGGAAAATTTAGAACATTTTTTGTGTAAAATGTTATCACTGTTGAAGCTTTGAGTGTATCAGAGCATTTAGAACAAAATAAAAAAATTAATTTAGTTGTGACCAGATATTTTGTTGTTGTTTCCAGAACATACCAGTTCTGGCTGGAAAAAAAAACCCTGACTCCAGCATGCCCAAAAAAACAGCAGAATACTTTAAAGTGCAGCTTCCATCATCTTCATTGTTGCCACATCATCAATTTATAGTTTGCTTACCTCTCTACTCCACTGCGGATCATGATTTTCATCATCTTTATAAAAGGTCTCTAGTTTTGGAGGACAGAATCTGTAACCTTCAGAAACACCCTTATTTCGACGTAGGAATGAGCCGGTGGCTAGCCTTCTTGCAACAAATTCAATAGGAATCATTGCACATTGGGTAGCCAAAAACGAGGTCTCTGAAAACTGAAAGTAAAATATATAATTATTAGTTAATTGTTTTGGTAAATTCATGGTCATTGATGTTACAAGCTGCCATTATATGGCGTTTAGTTTGAGATTCACTTATTTCTTCTAAAGCAACCTGTAACGCATCATAGAATCGTACTAATTCTAAGCCTTACTTTCACCTTATCAACAAGCATACACATGCACTGAGTTTCTAACTTGTAGCTACACTTAATGGATTAAATAATCTCTGCATGCTTCTCACAAGTGCTACCTTTTTTTGGTAGGCAGTAGGAATACCAGCCTTATTCAACATTTTCATTATAGCACCATTGGTGCGGTTTGATAATTCAGCTTTTCCTTCCATATCATTTCGCTTAGCTCCATCTCCAGCTGTAATTATATCCTTTGATTCAATCAAACAGATTCCATGGCACGGTGCATCCAATTCCCATACTTTCTTTGTTTTGCCTTCAATCACAAGCTTTGTTTTAGAGATTTTTTCCATTGCCAAAGTTTCTTGTACTTGTTCCAACTTGGCAACCTTTGGAGAAGGTCCATTACCATTAACTTTCATTGAGTGTGCTGATGCCATTGCTGTTTACAAAATGTAGTGCACAAAACTCACAGCTGTACAGTTCTGAAAAAATATGTCAAATAATGTTAAACACCTTTGGGCCTACATAAGTAGAAACTCCACAGTTTTTCCAAATCCAACTAAACTCTTTGTAACTAAATTCTACATTAAAGGCATTCTGAAGTCAGTGGAAAACTTAACTTTTTATAAGCTTTTTCAAACATTTCACAACAAACTCTCTTATGTACATTATCATATCAATTCCATGCATCCAAGCTTTTGATTTGTGAGTTACAGTAGCAACTCACTTTTGCTACACTATGTTGAAGCAATAATATCGTAGTAGAGAGGTACTTAACTGCTGTGCCATGAGAACACCTATACATGCTGTAAAGCGATATACCAACTGAATTTGATAACTACCTTGTATGTTATGTGTAAAACACATTACATTATCCTAGGTGGCATTTATGCAGGTGGCACATCTGCGTAGTGTGAAAATAAGAATCATGGGAACACACCTAAAGAACTTAGCCATTTTCAACAGCACTTCGAACTTATTTTTGTATTAGTTTTTAATGAAACATTCACTTTCATTGCACTACACATGAACTCCCACTACACGCCTGGGTTGGCAGTTGTCCAGATATTGCTTGATTGATTTAATCTATGTCTGTTTGGTGCAGTGCTTACAGTAAACAAATAGATAATTGTTACTTTACTACAGATTACCTCAGTAGGCCTGCTTAATGCAGTTAGTCTTAGTAGGTTTGTTTGGATTAGGCTACAAGGCACCTTTGATTCAGCTTGTGGAATTTTTTAATCTGAAAAAACTCTTGCGTGATAACAAATAGTAGAGGATTTGAAGCATGACTGATGCGAGCTTCATGCAACAACTCAGATGTGAAAAGTATGAAAAATTCATCAAACTTTAACATGTCAGGGAGGCTGGGCAGAATGTGGGCAACCACAACGGCAGCACTGTGTGTGGCATTGTACAATGATGGTGGAAAATTTTTTATTAGGGATAGGCCGACATAATCGGCTGATATTTGGGTTTTGCTGATATATCGGTATCGGCTAAAACAACTGATTTTATCAGTCTCAGATGGTGTCAACAAAACGCTGTTATATTCCTCACGCATCCAGACAACTTACGCAAGAACAGTTAACTTGCAGCAGCGCTAGCATTGAAATTGCTACAAATTGAAATCTTTTAACTCATAAAGCCTGATTTTAAGTTTTTGAAAAAAACGTAAGCATAGAATACATGATATTTTTGAGAATGAAGCAGAAAACAAGATTTTAAAATTTTGGAAATATCGGTATCAGCTATTCTATTTCTAGCTCTCACTAAACCACCTGTGATGTTATTTGTATTTCCTCTTGCTGCGTTCGTGTTATTTCGTGATTTGAGTCATAATCAATGTTGAACACGAAACCACACTGTACTCTCATCATAGGCCATGCAATAGACAAGATATTTGACCAATGCACAAGGTAACACTGCACAACTGAGGGAACAATGCATCTTACAGAAAGAACGAGGACTCGGAAGGAAATAGCTACACATTGATACAGGGGCAAGTGGTAGGCAGTGATGGTGGTCAATACGTTTAAAGCAGCTAGAAAACCAACAGGCAAAATCAGATCAAACTTGCACACAGGCCAATATGTTGGCAGCAATTCCCCTGGCCACAGCCAGGGACAGACACTGGTGGAGCCACTGGCGCTCCCAGAAGTCGCCAGACACATCAACAAGTTTCTTCGAAAGACCACTCAAAAAAGGGGCAGTGGACTTGTCATACACACCAGTGGTCTCAATTTCCACTGGTTTGAAGTGGTAATTGCTTTGGAGGTCATGATATTTTTGGCATTTTGCGACCTCAGCTTTTGTGGCCGAAAAACCAGCCTGTCTGGCGGAGTCTTTATAGTGGCCCTGAGCAAAAGTGTCCACGACTGTTGCGTCCCATACTAGGCTCCGGTCTCTGTATCAGGGGCCCAAAGTCAGGCCATTGGCCTTCTTCCATCGTTAGTCAGGCCAACAGGCTCCAAGGTAGAGGGGAGACCAATGTGGGTCAATGACCTCTTGAGGATGGAGATGATGGCTGAATGCCTTGGGAAGCGGCCTGCATTTTTAGTACAGGAGAAGCCGTGGAGCCCCAGCTCATCAACATTTTTGCCTCAGCAGCATTTGTCCATGAATGGCCAATATAGTGGTATTGGCCCTAAAAAAGCCATATCGGTCGATCTGTTTTTATATGAAATAAAAATAAACCTCTTGTGTAACAACACACTTGATCTTGTCAAGTAGGCTTATGATGTCATAAATTTCATTGAAAAAACGGATTGGTTGACATTTAATTATGTTCTGGCATATATTTAGTGACACAAAAATCTTCCAAGAATATATAAGCCTAGATTAGATAGATATAACCAGCAATTTAAGAACTTGCAATGGTACAGTAGCAAATATGGAGTCATTTTCAGAGGCCACACACATTGATTTTAATGGGAAGTGATAGCAAAAACAAACATCAAATTACTAAAAAATATTGCTGTATCTTTTTTCATCTCCATGTGGCATAGTGAGTCTACGTACTATCAGAAATGTCTGCCCAGCAGCATCCAAAAGAATCATTACTGAATCAGTTTATAAAGTTGGATTTTCAGTGAACATAAGTACACATCTGCTCTTTTATGCTTAGTTATACGTCAGCATACATCGCATGGGCATGCAACTGTGTATCTCATCACAACATTAATTTGGATTGTGTAACTTCCTATGTGGTTAATTGTGCTTCAGCTGTGGCTGATTGTTGAATGTACAAAATTAATTATGGTAGTGTTTGCCACCAGTGGCAAAAGCTCTGCTGGGACTATTTTGCCATTAGAATCGTATCCAACTTTGTCTACATATAACACTGAGTTCTTGACACTAGCAGTACAAAGAACCTGGTCAAATGGGAAGTGTCTACTCCAGTGGTTTTCAACCTGGGGGTCATGACTCCCATGGGAGTAGTTTGCCTTTTTTCACGGGGTTGAGAGAGCTTCTAATAAAAATATTCATAATTTCTTATACATTTCACATTTTGTATATGGAAACACTTTTTGTTGTAGCCAGAACAATAGGATCACCTGGCAAAAATGATAACCTACACTTTAATTCAAAATTGTTTTAAGTGAGATTATGAGCGTAATAGTGCTGTTGTGTTTGGCAACACACAAATCACTCTGTGACATAAGAATGTGCTGTGTTCGCAAATTAGACATCTGAAAGCAGTAAATAACTTGGAAGTTATTCTAGTTTTCAATGAGTTTCGCTGTAGAGTGATTTGTATCTTATATTGCACAGGTCTCTCTCACTGATGCTGCCATGTGCATGAATTTAATAAATGAGTCTTTGTTCAACATAGTGATGTTGTATGTTTTTTTTAGTCATTGTGATTTTCTATTGAGCAAACCCAACTGCATTTCATATGCCTGACTAGAAATTTTCGGAAGGGGTTGTTAGGTTAAATTGGTTAGCAAAATGGGTCTCTGCATGAACAAGGTTGAAAACCACTTGTCCAATCCTACTGTGCAAATGGTCATTGGTTCAGCTCTCACCATTGTTGCCTTGGCTTTGCTAATAGAGATGAAAGTTTTGATGGCAGCACTTTGTTTTTGGAGGTACAAACAGTTGCTTTCTAAAAGCATCCCTATGCTGGAGGTACAAATATTGGTTTATAAATCAACTCCCTATGCTGGAGGTACTACTAACAGTAGCTATCTAAAGTCACCCCTATACTGGAAGAACAAACAGTTGCATTCTAAATCAACTCCCTACTCTGGAGGTACAAACAGTTGCTTTCTAAAGGCGTCCCTACGCTGGAGGTACAAACAATTGCTTTATGAATCAACCTTTACGCTGGAAGTACAACCCTACGCCGGTGTTATGTCCCTTTGCTGGTGGTACTGATGCTGCTGACCCTTACTTGACACAATTGAAATAAATTTATAAAACGGTCAGTTTGTCAGGTAAACGGCGTGCTGCTCATAGTGTAATAGTTATCTTATATGCGTTGCGGCTGCAATGTCAATGGTTTTCGGTTCAACTCTCAGCTTGCCGACTTTCGTTTTCTTTTTTTTCTTTACGTTTTTTCAGGCTTAGGTGTTGCGTTTAGGAGTTAGTATTAGGTTAGGGCTATGGTTAGGGTTAAGGTTTATCCTTTACATTTACTTCTTTTCTACCAAGCCTACTGCACTCTTGTCATGCGTAACTGTTACGTCACAAGTGGCGTATGAATAAGTTTTCAAATTTCAAGATCCACAGACGTATTGGTAGCCACTGCCTTGTTAAAGCAGGCAACCATTTTTTCCAATTAAAGCTCTGAGTGTGACTGACAACAGTACTACAGAGCAATCTGAGTTCCAGACAGTTACAGTACGTTTTTAAGGAGTGATGAGGTTGTCAATAATAATCAACATTTAATCCACAAGACAAGTGAGCACATTATTCACTTTATAAGGAACTTTTAACTACATGAAAGCAGCCATATAAAGTCACATCTAATTCATGAGTCTTTTAAGCAGGTATTTTTGGATCTCTGTGCAGAAGTCCACAAAATCTTACCCTAGAAAAAACCGTCTATATGTCAGCAGAAACTTACACTGAAACTTTGTTTGAATTGATGATGTTGAACAAAAAACTTTATCACCAGGCTATTGATTGAGTTGTGAACTCATAAATTCGAATTTTTATTTGTACTGTAAATTTCTCATGTGTGTTTCGTTATCGTTCTCTTCTATCAGTTGCTATATTTCATCATCACTGACATTGGGTCACTACAGTAACTTGGGCCTATTGCCATTGGATTCGCATCAATTATAAATTCGTCAGAAAGCATAAAAAATATATTTACCTACGATTTGTCCGCTTTCTTGACCAACTCCTGATTTCTCAGCCGTCTAGAGATTGCTGAGCAACACCTGTGTGCAAGTGATTGTTCACACTCTAACCAAACAGTTCACAACCTGTAAGTGCAGACTGCAGCACATGTCGACCCCAAGTCCCCAACACAACACACGTCTTCGTCTTGGCTTCGCCCACGTGGGCAACGCGCGTCTTCCACCTAACAAAAAAGGTTGCACGAGTCCAGTAGCACATGGACCCATCGAAATCAAAACACGCTGCTGGGAATGAGCAGATTTGCAGCCGGCCATTGGAATGAGTAAGAACTATGGCAGAACGCTACCTGCGAATGTACTTGGCATAAAGACTTGGTTCATCTGTTTCTTTTATTTACGTGTTTGGCTCAGATACAGCGTCCATCAGTGATGTAGTCGAGACCGATACCGAGACCTGGCTCAAATTTCCAAACGAGACCAAGACCGAGACTTTGTCATAAAAGCCGACACCAAGACTCGAGACCTCACGTTTCTCTAATGGCAATTAAAGCTAATTCCTCAAAAAATGCTGCAACAAAATATCTGGCACATTGCCAAAAATCAAGATAACGAATAAAAATCATCCGAAATTTGTGCAAACGGCCAAATACTGCAAACGTTCATTTTCACTTTCCTCTTAGGAATTTACAACCTTAAACCTGTGGCCTCATTTACAATTCCATGAAGAAATGCATTGACATTGAAAATGGTGGCAGCGTTTAGAACAGTGGTTTTCAACCTGGGGGTCGTTTGCTTTTTTCTAGGGATTGCAAGAGCTTCTAACAAAAATATTCATATTTACTTCTCTATTTTATATTTCTTATGGAACTACTTTTTGTCTCCTCTCCTGACTACTGCCTTGTCGTGGCGGAGGGGCTTGCGTACCTCTGTGACCCTTAGAGCTATGCTGGCGGGAGCGCAAGCTCCCAGCAGAGCCACCCATGCCAGACAGGTCAAAGGATAGAGGTCTGACTATAAAGTAGTCGCAGGTAGGCAGGTTCGCCAACCTGTCTTCTATGCTAGTTTGGCAGCAGGGGTTGGCAGTCTCAGTCCGGGCGCCTGCCAAACTGTTTCTTGGCTTCCGGCCGGCTGAGGCAGATTTCAGCTGCTTATGTGCTGAAATCACTAGGCACACGAATGTGCTACTGCGGGGCAGCCTGCCCTCATCCCAGTTGTCATGCTCTGGCATTCCGCTGGATATGATGTTGGTAGGCCCAGAGGAGGGCATTTGTCCTGGGCAAGCATCTGTCCTCACCACAATCTGCCCCGGCGCTCGGCGTCATCCATCACAAATATGAACAAAAAAAGAAACCTTTTTCAGCCACTGGCAGATCGGGGACCACGCAATATGGTCGCTGCTGCCCGGCTCGGTTCGCGTGTGAAGCAGGCGCGGCCGGGTCATCAGCCTGCTACTGCCTCATTGGCACTTGGTTGTTGGAACGTTCGTTCCCTTGGTCCTCAGACAGAGGCCACGCCATCCTTCCCCCGGAAGACAGCTTTAATTGACCTGGAACTGGACCGCCTCGGCATCCAGTTAGCTTCCCTTAGCGAAACCTGGTGGTATTCATCTGGATCAATCAAAGAAGAACATTACACCATATTTTGGAACGGTTTCGAGAACGGTGAAAAGCCCAAGCAGGGAGTCGGAATAGCTGCCCGCAACACACTTTTGTCTTGTGTGGAACAGCCAGTATTTGCCTCCCCCCGTCTTATGTCTATCAGAATACGCATTAGAGCCGGATACATCACAGTTATTTCTGCATATGCGCCAACGTTGCTGGCGTCTGACGAAGATAAGGACGAGTTCTATCAGCAACTCAGTGATCTCCTTTCAAGCATTCTTGCGGGCCACGATATCGCTCTGTTAGGAGACTTCAATGCACGTATCGGTGCCGATGCTGATTCATGGACCTCCGTCATAGGACGCTTTGGTGTAGGCAAAATTAATGAAAACGGGCAGCGACTGCTTGAGTTGTGCTCATTATTCAATCTTTCCGTTGCAAGCAGTTTTTTCAAAGGCTCGTTGCGGTCCAACGTAATGTGGATGCACCCACGCTCGCGTCGATGGCATCAATTAGATCACGTTATCATTCGAAGACGTCAGCTACGCGGCGTCAAGCAATGCCGCAGCATGCACTCCGCAGACCGCGGAACTGATCATGCCCTGGTTCGCTGCAAGCTTCAAATCACTCTGAAAAAGTTCCATCAAACCTGACCGAAGCCATTGCCCCTTGTAGACGTCTACTCTACACGCGACTCTCTCCGCAATCAGCGCTTTCAACAACTGCTATCTTCTAAACTGGACAGTGCAACCTTAACCGCTGATCCAAACATCGCCTGGAATACAACGCGTGATGTTATTATGTCCAGTGCACTCGAGGCCTATGGTCAGCGATCGAAGGCGCAGCCTGACTGGTTTTGCGACAACGTCGACCTTCTTCTACCCGCCGTTGCAGCCAAAAGATCGGCCAGATTGAAGGCATCAGTGAGAAACAGCCGTTCCGCTCACAGAGAGCTACAGGTTGCAAAGCGCACCGTTCAACGTCTCACTCGCTTTGCAGTCTCACGCTACTGGGAAAACCTGAGCACACGCATACAACAATGCGCAGACTGCGGTGACCTTCATGGACTTGGCAGTGGAATACGGGAAGCCATCGGCCCAATTCCGAAGAAAGTGTCCCCTTTACTTGCAGCTGACGGAGCACTCCAGGTTGACACCTCTGCGCAACTGGAACGTTGGGTAGATCACTATACTTCCATCTATTCCCATCCATCTCATGTCAGCTGTTCGGCATTATCCAGCCTGCAACAGCTACCTGTCCTTCAAGAACTGGACAACCCTTTCACCATGGAAGGTGTGAAACTTGCAATCAGAGGTATCAAGAACAACAAAATCTCCTGGGCAAGATGGCATTCCCCCCGAGATTTTGAAAAATGGTGGCAAACCTCTGCTAACGGTGTTTTTCCGCATATTCACGATGTGCTGGAGTAGACGATGTCTGCCGGATGATTTCAGAGACACCAAAGTCATTACTCTTTATAAGAACAAGGGTGATCGTAGGGACTGCAACAACTATCGCGGCATATCGCTTTTGTGTATTGCCGGGAAAGTTTTTGCTCGTCACCTCTTGCCCAGAGTCCGTCAGATTCTGACAGAATTCTACCTGAAAGTCAATGTGGTTTTCGCCCCTCTAGAAGCACATCAGACATGGTATTTTCACTGAGACAGCTCCAAGAAAAAAGCATTGAGCAATCACGCCCGCTGTATGTGGTTTTCATAGACCTGACCAAAGCCTTCGATACGGTGA
>Ga0210059_1010533_pt1 | contig 14246 bp, 10 predicted proteins | sample Ectturendosymbi2_FD_188042 | JGI IMG/M metagenome (GOLD analysis project Ga0210059, IMG submission 188042) | Ecteinascidia turbinata endosymbiont from Florida, USA - Sample 2 (SPAdes) (version 2) | ecosystem: Host-associated > Tunicates > Ascidians > Unclassified | place: Key West, Florida... | reverse complement strand
AACACAGTGAACCGAGATTACTAAGTGCACCAAATTTTTTTCCATCACATGTAGAAGTCTTCATCAAACAATAGCTACTGCATTTGTTCTTTCTATATTTCACTCCATCCTATAGAATTTCATACATTTTCCGCTATTTTCCTCAATTTTCTGAAGTAGTTGTCACTTGCATGGCGATCCCCGCCTTCACCTTGAATTGGTTCAATGATCAGCCCCGCTATCGGAGCTTTGCTCTTCCATTTTTCGATCATGTCTTCAGTTACTTCAAGACAAAAATCCTGCAAAGATATGGAGGCGATGACCTGCAAGGTTTGCAAATCTACAGTATTATTACTAAGCTTTTCGGTAGAAATGGAGGAAATTTTTTAAAGTGGGGGGCGCAAGTGCACTTCAAAAAGCTGCGGAAAATTTTTGTATTTAAAATGGCAACTGTGACGTCACAACCATTGAAATATGACGCCATTAACTTTTGCCAGCATGTTTAAGCAATGTTATGCAATGTTTCATGAGACCTGAACGACTCCTATCTACACGACACCATGTCTATCTACGCTGCATTGTCTTCCGCACATACGTGTAAATGGTTGTTCTGGTTGTACACAAAATTCATTCACAAGTAAGTACACAGACACAACATAGACAAAGCTAAGGGAGCGCCCACATATTACATCATCGTATAGGGGGGGAGGGGCTTTGAAAATTATGATGGGGTAAAAATATTTATCTAAAATTCTGATGACGGAATACGTCAACGTTCCTTGTAACAACAGATGTTACTGAGCTAAACTACAAACCTTCTTCAATTTATTGTAAAAAATGTTGTAGTATTACACCATCTGGAAACACTGTTCGGCAACACCAATGCAGTAAGCAAGCCCAAGCAGGGTGACCAGATTGTGTACGGTGCATTCTGCCAAACATTTACGAAATTCTGTCAAATTCACTGGCAAATTACAAATAATATTGTCAAAATACTTCCAAGTGCTCACTCCAGAAATGGTTGGAGTTCAAAAATGTTTAAATTGACTTTTTTCGGGATAAAATGCAACAAAGTTTTTTTCGGGATAAAATGCAACAAACTTTTCGGGAACTTTTCCGGATAAAATTCAACAAAGACTTTTTTCGAGATAAAAAGCAACAAACTTTTTCGGGATAAAATGCAACAAAGCAAAAAGGACAGGAGACCTCTTCTTTCGCGTTGTCCGATCCAAACTCTTCCAGTGGATACTTTAGTTCAGGGAAGGGTGCAATCGGCCAATCAAAACTAGGCATGTCCAATTTTTGTATTGGCTGGCTGTTGGTTGATGTCAACGTTGCCAGAGTTCGACCATGAAAGGCTCCTTTAAATGAGAGGATCGAGAGATTGGGGGAACCTGGAAGCTGCAAAGTTAACCAAAAATAAAATTAACCCTGCAGAAATTTTACAGAAAATTTTAATGTGCTTTTGCTATTCTTGCAATTTTTTAAGTTTACAAACCGAACCCCACCAAGTTTTCACTTTAGTGTTTGCAAGTGACTTGATCAGGAGTTTATTGCATTTGTTTTTGAGATTGACTGGTGATAATGTCTGTTGTCACCGAGATTGTGCATCCCGCTGTGCTTCTCAACGCACACCAATCTACCATCACACGTTTGCAGAAATGAAATCATTATCATAACTCGTTTAATGAAAATATAATCATATCTGCAGTCATTTTTTCATGCAATCAACGAGATCTACAGGGATTTTAGCAATTTTGCTGTATCAGCCAATTTCGGTTTTTAAATCCAACATTCTTTTAGATTCGTCATATTATTTAGCATCTTGCACAAATCACACATTAAATTAAATTTTGTAAAATAAAAATCGCTGCACAACGAAGCTATTTGGAATGATCTTCTGTGTAGTTTCAAACAATGTCTCTGTCTCTTTACAATTCTACAATGTGACAAAGATTTTCTCATATGTTCATATTTTCTACGGCTTCTTAGCAAGTTATTAGTCCAGAAACTGTTGATTTGAAAATTTCTATTTTAAAGCATTACTTTAAATCTTAGGACTAGGTAAATGAAACGAAACGGTCTTTAGGTTAAATTCAAGAAAAAAGCAATGATTTAACAAAGGTTATGTTCCTAGTGTTTCAAGTTTTGGAGAGATTTCTTAAATAATTTTGAACTTTACTGATGGCGTATGGTGTATTTTGTGAAGTCCGATGAAAACTTTTTGAAGCAGAAAAATTCGAAAGGCAAAATCAGCAAGCATCTATACATTGCTGTGCATTGCACCATCAGTTTCCAGAAAAGTAAAACGTGACTAAGAGTATTATAGAGCTACAACAAAATGAATTAAAAATAAAAAATAAGCAAAGGTGATCTCAAAGTACAGCATTAAGTGCAGTCCAATCATTTGCTCATAATGTCAGAAGAAAGGAATTCAAGTGCAGTAGCACTGCGGTTAATTCCAATGAACCTCACACATTCGATATGTGCTTCCGAAGTAGCCTTTTAGTCACCTTTCCTAATAATTACTCTGCAACTATCAACATAAAACACGTGGATGCCTTGTAAATTGTCGCACTTGTTTCAGGTAATGCCGTTGGACGGAGAGAATCAGGCAAAAACAAGACATTTGAAAATTTTTGAAAGATAACCGGAAAAAACATTGCGGAAGTAGAACCAAAATGTTTTTGTTGCGTTTTTTCAGAAGATTCACGTTTCTTCACCTTTTAAAGGTCAAATGTTGTTGAGTTTTCAGATAAAGATGTACTACCTGTGCGGGGCCGTGCAGCAAATCGATGTAGATTTTTTGATCAAATATCGACAGAGTGTCGCTTCGATAATTTTGCCCATGTTGCGCGTTTGCAAAGTCTCTGACTTGTAGCGTCGTTCAGGTGTTTATGTGTTTATTGGCTGATAATGATTGCTGACTATATTGCAATCGAAATATTCACAGAACACTGGTTGTTTGTCAGAACGCTACAACATATGTTTTGCAAAGGAGATCAGCTTTACTTTTGACACTATCTGCCCTTGATGGCTTCTGTTTGAATCGTGTTTTTGAAGCTACGGCAAAAGGCACGTCTCAAAACAGTCCTTAGTGTGTTTTACACAAAAAAGTCAAAAGAAAATCAGCTGCTTATCTTTCTTATTCTGTAGAATACTCTGTAGGACTAATCAATAGGCAAGTATGAAACGTTTAAGACAGAAGTAGCCTACAGAGTACTTTTAATTAAACTCATTTAGAATTACAGTTGTTGCAATCTGACAACATATTACAAAAAAGATAGAGTTGCCAAGAATCATATGTTGCTTTCAAACGTAAAGCTAGATAGGAAAAAGAATTTTTTTAAAGGAACACTGGATAAAACTTGGTTTGAGTGGTTGTTAACAATGTGAGTGGTTCATGAACAGGCAAAAAATAAGCCTATTTTACTTAATGCATAAGTCACCATTTAGAAAACGTTGAGCATCACCTTATTCTTCATGCAGCTTTCATAAGCGATATCTCCCGGCGGAGGGATCTCGAGTCCTCGCTGTTTTTTCATATAAACCAAGAAGGCAGTTTTGTACGCGTTCTCATTCGAGCAGGCACCGCAGGCCATCGTCACCACTTGGTCGAAGCCTGGAGGAGCGACTTTGAGGAGGGAGTTTCTGAGAAGCTGTGGGAAGTCTCTCGAAGGAAAAAACCCTAGAGCTGGTCGGTTGATCATTGTTGTCTGAAAAGATTGTTTCAAGTGATTGTTTGGTGAAATTGGGGAATCACAGTCATTTGTGGCTTTAAGATAGGTCATTACATTTCAAAAAATGGTTTAATATCTACAAGTTCACAATTTAATCTTGAATTACTACTCGTCTGGCACTTCATTTGGGGTTAAGAATGATTTCCGGACGCTCATCTCCGCTTATGCACCTCCATGCAGATATGGGGGTCAGTAGCGTGGGTTAGGGGGTTGCCTTGACCCCCCTGGGTTTTAAAATATTTAGCAAAAAAGTCTTCTTAATTTTGAGTGGGAAAAAACAAATTTCATCACTTTTGTCCCCTCTCCTAGAAAAATTTTGGAAAAATCCCCTAGTGCCCCCCCTGCAAAAATCCTTCCGATGCCCTTGTATGCAGAACGCGGCTATCTGTGAGTTTCCTGCATTGGTCGCATTACGAATCCAGTACTGGGCGTGATGGTTTCCCTGTCACGTTTTTTTTGCTGAGCACGAAACGGAAAAATACGCTCAAGTACCGTTTGTGAAAATATCGCGTGGAAAATTCCAAGCCTGTCTGCAAGGTTGCGATACTTGTGAATCGCACTCAATCCAATTGAGCTCAACCCGTTGTATCGCTCAGTCTGCTACAATATTTATTAAAAGTGTGCCATCTGCATAGAAGTCAAATAATAATTCTTACCAGTAAACCTGCTGCATTTAGTGCAAAGTCAGGCAATATCGTAAAATAAGAATCATGCAAAAACGCGTTGCATGTATCCACTTTTCATGGCCGCAGTCAGTTGTTGCTGAAATAACCATGCGGATTACAGTTTGTTTCACCGCAAATTTCTGCAAAACCAAATATTCTGAAATCGGTTCATTTTAGGCAAGTTTTAATTGATATTTAATCTTCTTTATTCAAATTCAAGTTCAGTGTTATTCGTGTCCATGGGCGTCGGAAGGGAGGGCGGGGGGTCTTTTATCCTGGATTTTGAAATTTTGATATTTCCTTCTTGACCTTTTAGCAGAAACATCTTTTTGCCTTAGTTTCGCGTTGATAACAGAAATTTCAACATTCTTACCCCCGGAAAAATTCCTTAGATTACCACTGGAGAATCTACTATTTTTCCCGACGTGGAAATTTCCTTCCGACGCCCCTGCATCACACGACACGAAAACTAGTGATGGGAGGCTCGAATGAAAAAGTTACTGATGTGGTTACAAAAAAGCTGCAACGCTCATCCTGTCAATCTCAGACTGGAATTTCAATGCTGTCATACTGATATAGTGAAGTGCATGTTGAACTGCCGTAATAGAATCTTGAATGACGCGTTAATACACCACCTACCTGCGCATATGTATCTCGACAAACTTCTCTGAGGTCAGGGTGATTGTAACCTGCACAAAGGATAGTTCACAACGTAGATATGAAAACAGATAATTGGAAAAAGGTGATCTATCTGAGATGAAAGTCACTCTAAAATGTTGCAAGTACTATCAAGTAAGTTTACTGTTCAATTTTGAATTTGTGGTTTGTTCAATTAGTGGCAAGTATCCGAGATAATTTATCATCCTCTGACGCAGAAATACATGACTCGATAGTTAAAGCATGTACAAAGTGTACCACGTTTTGGTGTTCTAATTAAAGGTTGATCATGTTCTTTGTCTTAGGGTTCGCAGCATTTAGAAAAAAATGCTTACATTTGGGTCGCTAAAAATTGAACTTCAGCAATAAAAGATAAAATACTGTCATCACATATAATAAGCTTTCAGGAGGGTGGGATATCAAAAAATAAACTACAAAAGTGTGAGGAAACGGTGTTTTTTTAATGCACTAGAATTCGCCGATAATTTATTCGGCTATAACGTCAGTTCGCCTACAGCGACGCTTTTTTCCGGTCCCTTAAAGTAACGTTATAGAGCAATTCTACAGTATCTGTGAATGGTTTCACTGCTGTATAAAAGTTGATGCGTTCAAAAAACATGCGAAAGAAAAAACCTTGTTCATGAGGTAAACGCGTTAAAGATATAGAGCAGTGAAATATTGTTAATGGTACAGCAAATGCTTTTTGAACGCTTACACGTGTCGAAGTAAGTAAAAAAGTTCTTTTTACGTGATTCACGTCACAGTCATTTAGATTATTCAGTGCAGCACTACATAGATCTATGACAGTAACTGGGCAACAACACAAAATAAATCACAAGCAGTACTGAAAGGAAGTGACAACATAAAACACAAGCAGTACCGAAAGGAAGTGACGATATTTGTTGGTAGCAATCCAGCAACACATTTTCATCTGCGTCCACCAAATAATTTCCGCGGCTTTTTTCGTAGTTACTGAAGAGAGATATTCCTCCAGAATTCTTTAAAGAAATAATAACTATAATTTCTCAATTGTTGCTACAGAAGAAAAAAAGCACAAATTTTGCTGCAACGTGGTTGAAAGTATCAACCAAATTTTTGGCAGGAAGTACGCTTTTTTAAACATCTTCTAAAAGTTTATGCTATCTTTTTGCAAAGTGGAGACTATTAGAAGCATGATTTTAGTAACGAATTTAGGCAACCGATAGCAATAAAGTAGTAAAAAGAAACAAAGAAGTTGCTGTTGGATATGCTTTGTCTCATTTGAAACATTTGCACATTGCTGAAACCTTACCTGAATTTGGTCGAATTCTTGTAGGAGTCTCTGAAACAAAATGCAAAATATTTCTAAGCCAATTTGCAACGAAACTGTTCTTTTTGCATGTAAATTTCTTTTTAAAACGCAAAATTGTTTAATTTGAAAGACAAGAAATGATTTGAAATATGTTCTTGTAAAAATATTATATCATATATGCAAAACCGAAATAGTTCTTTTGGTTGCATTGGAAAATTGATGCATCTAATTTTCAATAGAAGATCACAAAAAAGTTGATGCAGTTATCAGATTTTTCCCAAAATAACGCAAGACTTATAGATTAGCTTTGCTATGGCCTAGGCCAGAGATCGGCAACTTCCGGCTCCGGAGCGGCATGCGGCTCTTTAGCTCCTCTGAAGTGACTTTCTTTGCATTTGACAAAACGTGGATCTTCCTTTTGCATTTGATTGTGAACAATGCTGGAATCAAACTCAGTGCAACGTAGCTACGTCCATATGAAGTCGAATGAAAAATAAAACGGTATCAACATTTTGGGTCTCGTCACCGGTCATATCGGGTGGAGAATGAAGCAGAATGGCTCTTTTGTCAAAAAAAGTTGCAGACCCCTGGCTTTGGCAAAAATGTTTTTCCATTGACCATACACTCTCCATGCTTCAACCTCACATGAGAGGTTTGTAAACTCTTTGGAGCTCTTCCTGCTGATTCACGAGTTTTGAACCTCGCTGGGTGAGGAAAAATACGCCATCACTACTCATTCACTAAACATTATTATCGTAATGTTCAAACAAATATTTTGATAAGGTAGGAGATATTTTTTTGATATTTGCTTCGGACTACAAGTTAGAAATATCGATACATGTTGATTTGCATGTTATCAAAATCTTTGCAACACCCTTGTCTAATACCTTAGTTGTAGATTAACCTTTAGTTCTTTTGCTTCAAACCGCGCCCAAATTTATTCATAAAAACTGGTTTAAATAAATTCATAAAAACTGGCTTAAATATATTTATAAAAACTGGTTTGTACTTCACACGATTTCTCATTTCTGTTTTTGCAAATGCTGGCGCCCTTCATCTGAACAACTGTTTTGATCGATCCAGGGGATAGCACTGGCATAAATGCTTCATTGCGTAAACCATGAGGGTCTCAAAAACGCAGCCCGCGAAGGCGGTTTGTTCGGCCCACGATGCTTTTTCGGAATTTACAAATAAATAACATTTGAGTTATTTAGTTTACTCATCGGTGTTCAAAAGTTCTCGGGTAGTGAATAAACAAGTTTTTTTTAAACAAGCGCAGAGACGGATAGAAATGATTTGCCTATAACTCATGATACCTTTCGCAGAAAATAACTCGTAAAAGCTGCTTCTTGTAAGGTTCAAAAACCGCCATTGTTGAGTCAGGGCCATAATGCGGCTCTTAAGTCCTCATTTGGCCCTCGGAGCATTTTAAGTTTGAGACCGCTGGCGTAAAACCCCCTTTTCTAAAAAACAAGTGAAACAGTTGCGCTTCAGCTTCAATTCCGTTGATCTCTTTGCACACCTACAGCTCTAAACACTTACGACTACTTAAGACGTGGTTCATTATTACCGCCGTGTTCGGTCCAGGTATACGTGTTTTCACAATTGGACCTGAATAATCCCCGTCAGTTGACTTGGTTTGTTGAGAGTGTTGATGTCGCAGACCTGAAAAGTGCATAAATATAATGAAAACAGGGTTTTGCTGATCACATGCTTTTCCTCTGTATGTTGGAGCACTCATTCTGACTTTCAGATAGTGAAACGATAATAAATAACCAAATCTGAAAAGCTTGTGCACTGCAAAAAAATTAATAAAAAAGTCCCGCTACAAAACTAAAATCTTTAACTTCAACCCATGCTTACAATTTGAGATTTTGATATTCATTGCTCACGATTGGTCAAACTGTCAAAAACCGGGAAAAACTTTGAGGTTCTTAGGCAAACTAATTATAATTGATCAAGTGCACCTGATTCTTGAGAATGAACATTGCAAAAAGGCTGCAATTGATACGTCAAAAAAGAAGCACGCATGTAAGAGGTTAATTTTATTGTATTCTTTCCTGCTTGAATGCTACAGTACGGAAGTGAACTGTTGTTTTATTTGGAATCAAATTTGAAAGTCTTGCAAATGAACAGCAACGCAAAAAGTTATGAAGTGCAGTAAATGCAATCAAAGGGACATTTCTTGCTTCGAAAGTGTTTCGAAACGTCCATTGTGGTTTAATTTAATCATTCGTTTTTGCGATGCCGCTTTTTGTACACCTTCTGATACTTTACTCAGAAAGTAAGCATGCTTAGAGTAGAAGTGAATTTCTTCATGTAACGATACTAAACTTTTCACGATAATGAAACATAACTCAGTATATTCCACACTAAATGAAAAATCGTCGAAAAGAAGCGGTTGTAGTTTTTACACGACATAAGGTCGAAGCACACAATCGTAAAACCTCTACACTTTACAATCTCCCCATTGAACACTGCTAAAATTGGCTGAAACAACTGCACATTCTAATGTTTAGAAAGGAAGATTTAAATTTAAGTGGTTTCAAACCGTTATTCATTGGCATCAACCAACAGCATGCTTTTGCCAAGAAGCGTTGGATAAGCAGCAGAACTGATTTGTATCATCGTACATCTAAGTCAGTACTTTCAATCTTTTCAGGTTGCGAACTGGCGTTTATGTTAACAAATGCTGACAAAACATTTGCAGTCTCAAATTACATATGTTGGGTGAAGTGAAAGGAAATTGCCGTCACTAGCGTCAGGAAACTTCGTTTCATCGTCGTGGTGTGATTAATCTGTGGGCCCACCAACATGTACCAGTAGACTCCACTGAATCTGAGAGCCTGGTGTACACAATGCCTAATTAAAACTGGTTATGTATAGCTGGAGCATTGTAGTTGCGAGGCATGGCTTTATAAAGCGTGCAGAATCGCCATGAAACAACTTTTCAAAAATAATCCAGAAATTCATTGAAATAGTTTCCAAGAAAAAATGGTTTTGGTGAGCAGTGTTGAACGTAGTCTGTAGCAAGCCACCACACATAGACGGTTGTCTCTCAACTTCTTTGGTGGCCAAAAAACGTAAAATATAAGAGATAACATGGTTTGCTGGACAAGTGACATAATCGAAAGAATGGACGTTCGTACATATTTGACGCGCAAACAAAATCAAAAATGTAAATTTGTTGTCTTTCAAAGGCGGTTGAAAATCAAAACAGCGGCTATCAATTTAAATATTCTTCTTAATTTTACCAAATGAAAAAATTTTTTATTTGACTGAAAGCTCCAACTTAAACTGGATCAAAACAAGTCTGCCAATTACCTTTCAGTCCGAAATCACAAGCTAAATACCTAGAGTGTTACCCTAGGTTTTTCAGAGATTTTATTCACTTTTTGAGTTACATGCTTATGGAGGCAAAAATTGCCATACAGCAAGAACGTGAGCTGTTTGACGATGTTAAGATTTTTGCAGGTATCACGTACACTAATGGTTACAAATTCGCTCCTCGATTGAAATTCTCAGACAAATATTTGCCTAATCTGCACGTTTTACAGACGATTAACTTGTACTTACTCAAGCCTAGCAGTGAGGAACTCCCGCATCTTAAACCTCTTCTCATTGCTATTGTTGAAGACAACATGGTCATGGAATTTTATGTGACGTCGAAGCTAATGGTGCTTGTCAATTCATCAGATTAACACAAGGCAGTCATTTATCAACTTCTTCAGAGTTCCAAAATTCGATCTTACATGTAGAAGAAACCAGTAGTTCAGTTCAGTTCAGGTTATTCGGGGAAATCACGCAAAAAGCTAACAAAAACAAGCAAGCAAAAATAATGTAGCCTACATCATAGGCATACTGCACACGCATAATAACAGTCAGGCTTCTGAGTTAACACAAGATGAAATTATTGTAGTCTGCGAACCTTTGTCACGCACAGAATAGAAACATAATCAAAACTTTGTTTGCATCTTCGTGGAGTGCCTAATATAACCAGGTATTTTTCTAGTTATGTCCCCCACTACCAGGGGCGGAGCTAGGGGGGTGCCAGGGGGGCCACTGCTCCGCCCAAATTTTGCCTGACCCCCCCAAAATTTTCCGCGTGACGTCATGCCACTGCATTGAAGTCCTACACAGATCATTGACAGTTCCCCTTGTTGCAAAACTGGCCCCTCCAGTGGCCCCCCCAAATGAAAATGTCTGGCTCCGCCCCTGCCCACTACCCTAACCTAAAAATCATAATACTGTGTTAATTAACCACGTATACGCACTGGACTACCTAGAACCTAACATTTCCGAATGAAGTATGTTTGCAATGCATTTATAACTGCCTATTTTGAGAGATTAATTGCAGCGTAATTTTATTGCATAATTTCTGCTCTTTTCACATTTCCAAGACCACTTTCTTCAAACCTTTCTGCTGCCGTTCAGCAATACTGTTTCCTTGTTGAAATATCTTCATCCTTTCAATGCCGAAAACAAAACCAAGTTGTCGGCAAGCAGACATCGTCACTGCTACGTAGGCCTACTGTACCAATAGAAACGTGTCAGGAAGTAGCAGATACGTTATGACAAACCTTTTTGAGATAAATCATGACCTGTTCTGTCTTTGGAAGAAATTATTCCAAAAGTCATTTTATCCACGCGATATATAATCTGCCAATGTCTTGATAGATCCAAGGAAAAATATAAACTATTCAATAAAATGAACGTGGACAAAGTGTATCTGAGATCTAAACCTGCTGCTGAATGCAATGGTTGATGAACGCCTTTATGGAGATCTGAACTTTGTTATCTGCTACAGCTCTATCTTCAATAATTGCCTTGCTTACTCTGCATCTCGTGTAAAACGTAGAGAATGTTCAGTGATTTTGACTATACATTGCAAAGAAAGTAACTGCTTCAGGTAGCGTCAAGGCAATCTAAAATTTTGCAAACTGAGTGGATCTGGTCTTTGCCTTCACCGTGTGCAGGCATGTTTACCGCATTACAGAGCACTGGTCTTTCTGGTTGTGATCTCCTGAATTTGAAGTTCGACATGCTGCTTCACCTTGCTGAAAGAACAGTAAAAGTTCTATTTTTTGCTTGTTGTTGGTTTTATGCTCACAAGTTATGGTCATTTTTTGTTTTTTGTCTTATTTATCTTTGTTCGTCGTGTGGCGGTAATGGCTGAGACTGCCTGCAGACTGCGCAGCTAAAAATGCGCTTCTGGCAAATGATTAACTAACACCGCGTGACGTTCATGGTTTGCTGCACTTTGTGCGTAACCGTGTCGACACTATTGCAGGTGGCTTTATTCACCTCGCCGTTGTAGCTGAAAAGAGCCTGGACTGTGTTCATTCCCAAGTCGAAAAACTAAATCATTTGCACAAACATTGGAAGCTACTTATTAGCAACAGCGTACATGAATTGAACTCCTTTCAGAAGAATACAATGTTCTCTCCCGTGGTGTTCCATGTACAACACTGAGAGTTGAAACTTTGGATTATTTGGAGGCAGCCTTGAGTGATTTTAGTAACAGAAAGCCTCGTTTTCCTCCGGAACAATCGCAGGAAATAGAATTATGCAATATTATCACTTGCCGAGACGAAAACATGTAATGAAACGTACGAACGATCCATCAGAAGGGCAAGCCCATTAACAGTAAACGTTTTAGAAATGACAAGTAAGGTTACTCTTTAGAAACTTGCTAGAAGACAATTTGGTAAATATGTCCCGTCGCATGCCCCATGCGACGCAGAAACAAAAAGATACCTGTTGAAGCAACCTGCCAAGCTTGTAAGAAAGTTAACTGGCGAGTTTCTGACGCTGACTGCTGTCTTTATGCTAATGGCCAACTGATGCAAAACAATATGTCTTAAGAAAGTTGCTCAGCCAGCTCAACGAAGGAATGCGGAGTGGTTGGAGCACACTACGAGACTCCGTATAATGCAGACAACTTGGCAGGAAATGCAGCGAGACAGTGACTGCGGAGAGCGGTAAGCCACGTAATTTTCCCAGACATTTGCAGCTCTTGTTTCGAAGTGACGCCAAGTCTTGGTAGGTAAAATAACGTCCTTAATTTGTGGTTTTGTTAAAGAACATGGCAATGCTTCTTTGAAAAGAGGTGCCCTGCTTTGAAAACCTGCAGATAGCCTATTGTGTGAATTATTGTAATGTACCTGGTTATTATTGCCAAAGAAGCGCATTTTTGTGACTGTTGCCGTAACATGGTGCATTTTCGTTGTCGTGTAGGGAGGGCAAAGCGTTTTGTGAACGTCTATTTTTTTTGCATCGTCAGCAAACTGGACACGATAAGCAAAATGACGACGTTGCCCCTCGCTGGAAAAATTTCTACGGACACTTATGCCCTTCAGCATTTCACTCGTATACAGGGATGGATTTAGGGAGCGCTGGGCATAGGCCATCTTGTTTTGGGCCCCACGCAAGTGTGACCTCTTATTTGGCCGTTTGCATGAATGTATGCTCCTTTTATGTATAGTGCCCCCTCATAAATCTATCTTTTGTGGTTCCAACTTTGTTTCTACGATTGCCTAAGATCTTTAACAGAAATTAAATCTTTTCCTACATTCTCCTCAAGATCAAATCGCAATGCGATCTTTTGTTGGAAGTTATAGCTCTTTCGCGTAATTCAGAAGTTCTCTTCGTTAAATTTCCGTGATTTCTAGCGTTTTATTGTAGGATTATTTTTCGAATATGTACATTTTCATCCGGGACCGTGTTGCGCCCTCGAAACTATTGTCTAGTTGTTGATCTGATTAGCTGTAAGTAAACTCCTTTGCAGCAGCAACCACGTATTTTATGGACCAAACAAGCACAATCCATTCAGTAGACACAGGATTTTATTATTCTGTTTTCAAGTTTTCATTTTCCAAGCAATACAAAGTATAGTGTTTTAATCCTCAATGCTACAGGCTGATGGTAAACAGCATGAAGACAAATCTTGCAGAGCAAAGTATTTTCGCAACCCCCTCAGCTAACCGTATGAAGCAAGCCCAGTGTAGACACGTTTTCCAAGTGAAACTCACGAGAAACTGTTCCAGCCGATTTAACTAACACATAGAGCTTCAACAATCAGTCTCTGTTTGCGGGCAATCTAGTTGGTAACAACCAAAATTAGGATCCGATACTGACAATACTGCTTTTCATTGGAGTTCTGCAGTGTCTGGCGGTCTTGCATTGTTGCGACCTTTTAGTAAGTGGAAGACTGAACATCAAGTAAATACTATTTTTCTTTTTCATTCTTTTTTTGTAACCATACGTGTAGCTAGGGGCCAAGGAGTCCATGGCCTCCCAAGATTTCTAGCATATCTTGTAATTTTGTGCTTTGACAGGCAGTGCCCCGAACAAAATACTGTTGCTCGCTTAAAGTTAAAGTATTTGGCGGCCCCAAAAATTTGGGCTGGCTACGCTACTGGTTGTAACTACTTTAAGAGAGATGGCCTGCGTCTCTCTCGCACTAAGCCATGTTCCTCAGCATCAAGACTTCCACACAGCACTTTCGTAGTTGATGTTCAATCTTTGACTGACAAAAAGCTCGTATCAACGCAAGGTAGCCAGACATTGCAGAACACCAATGAAAAGCAGTATTCACGCATGGAGACCAATTGTACAAACAAAAAAACGGAATCATAACCGGTGATAACCACTCAGTCTCATTGGCCAACATCGCTGTGCATTACATCCTACAGCAGATTGCGGATGTGCTAAACGAGGCAGAACTTTTCCGTATATTTATCGATGACATAATTTGGATTTCTGCATCAGAAATATCAAATGAACGCATTCGACAAGCACTAACTTCAGCTTATGAGAACAGTGGCTTCGAACTAACGTTCCGACAAGCTTGCACTGCCGAGAAAACAGGCGAAGTTGAATTTCTGGACGTCAATCATTGCGTAACCATTGAAG
>Ga0210059_1010532_pt1 | contig 14248 bp, 10 predicted proteins | sample Ectturendosymbi2_FD_188042 | JGI IMG/M metagenome (GOLD analysis project Ga0210059, IMG submission 188042) | Ecteinascidia turbinata endosymbiont from Florida, USA - Sample 2 (SPAdes) (version 2) | ecosystem: Host-associated > Tunicates > Ascidians > Unclassified | place: Key West, Florida... | reverse complement strand
TTTTTGTTATCTTGCGCGCTTCTGGGAGTATCAACTAGATAACCTAAGGGTTTTTTCGGTCTCCCAACTGCAAGCTTGGGAATGCTTTCAAGTGTTTACAAATGGCGTTTGTTTTTTATTGCATCGCACCTGGTTTTTGCAGTAAACAATAAACAATACAATAAACAATACATTGGTAGAAGAGCAGGATGTGCGGCTCCTTACCATTACGTAATAAACAGTGTGACGAGCTCGTAGCTGTAGCAGATAACGTGGTCGGCCTCGTGGGGAAAGTGCAGTTGTTTAGCTGTGGTTTTAACGTTTTGCTGTGTACATCGCCTGACAGAAGTCACAGCGTTTCGAAACTTCGCGTTAGTGTGCCCAACTGTGCTCTCAGTAACGAATAGAGCTTCATTCGGTGCAAGGACATTTGTGATCGACGAGTCTAGTTCGGAGAAGCAGGCGAGGCGCGGAGTTCAAATTTATAAAGTACTGTAGTAAACACCGGGACGATCGCCCTGGTAAATCTACAGACTAGGATGTTTATCTTTACCCTTCTCAGTTTAACTTCCGTGCACGTTACGCGTGATGTTACGTTGCGTTTGAAGGCACGTGATATTAGATAACGTGTTTCTAGGACACGTGACCTCTGTAAAGGTCCAGTCAAGCTATTTTTGACTCGGCTTCTACTCATTTCCACTACGAAATCGTGCGTGTGCAGCGAAACACATTTTGAATATCATATCTGCGTACGACTTAATTTGGCGGTGGTTTTTATTTGACCATAAAAAGTCTGCGCGTTTATGATCTGTTTTATCTTCATATCAATTCACATTTTATATTCCCATGCAGGGCCGCGACCAACTGACATTTTCGGGGAGAGGGAAAAATGATTGTAACTTGTACCTGACAACTAAATGTGTTTTTCAAAATTTCGGGGGAGAATTTGCTTCCCATGGTTGTGGCCTTGTTCCCAAAATCGACATTCCAATGTATCTGTCTATCAAAAGGAATTCTGTCACCAGTGGTGGAAAAAGCGTGTGGGTCTGGCCCCACCAACTTTTTAGAGCATTTTATTGTTCCTTAATGTTCATTGTTTAATGCACATACTAATCATTTTTGCGTTATTGTGCTAATCGAGTACACTTGTGATACGTATCATGAATTTAACACAAAAATAAAAATTGAATTAAATGTCCTATATCAAACTGCGTAGACTTCCTGGCAACTAACCTTCCAAATTCGCGTAAAAACATTGATAAATGAAACAAACATTAAATATGAGGCGACAACTCGCTATCAATCTAAGAGATTGCTATTCAGCTAGCTGAGCACGATGTGCGGAAACATCCAATCCGCCAGTCACATCCTCAATGACTGTACTGTGCTGGCCTCTCCGTGCAGCATCACCAATACCACCAACGAAGATCTGATTGAATACCTTTGCAATTCTTCCTTTTGGATCTAACCGCATAGTCCTACCACCTGTCAGCTGTGTGAAGACCTATGTGACAGAAACATAAGAAGCTAGAAGAGCCACACAAAACATGTCGGCGAGCCGCAGTTTGCCGACCATTGGTATATATATTCAAGTTTCGAAGTAGGCTACCACAGAGGTAAAACGAGAACAGTCGAATCTGCTGTCAAAGTATTTAACTATAGGGGTCAGGTGAAATGATGAATAACTGAAGTAAGATTACTGCAGTTTCAAACACATGTTAAGACATTACAAAAATGCGGACTTGTAATTACAGCATACACCATAACTATTACATTGTCACTACCAAACTAAAAGATTATTACACTTTCATAACCGAACAAAAAATCTAAGCTTTTTTAGAGTGAACACAGTAACTACATTTGCAAACACATGCTGCTGTCGACCACCGAAACTAAGCAGTGTTGCCAGACACTCATTGTTTCAGTCGTTTTGTCTGGGGTTAGGCTACATGAGGGCATTCCGGGCTGAGTATTGACAGCCAGCATAGACTAGGATGTTTATCTTTACCCAAAATCTGCTAAATGGCTGAGTATTGACAGCCAGCATAGACTAGGATGTTTATCTTTACCCACAACCTGTCACCAAAATCTGCTAAATGGTGTCACGAAAAACTGCTAGATTTGTCACAAATTTTCAGGTAAAACCTGCTGAAAGTAGTGACATTCTGTCTAAAATCTGCTATTTTTGAGGTGATTAAATTAAAATATACTTAAAAATTTTATATATCAATTTTTGTTCTTGCACTCACTGTCAAGGGACAATGGTAGAAAATGTTGGTCTTGGCCACCACACCTTTCAGTCCACAATTTTCTTTCCGTCGACTATTGAAGCAACATAACTGCAGCTTGCCTCCTTTTTGTGCGACAGATAGTTTTTGACAATCTCTTTGAAATGGTCTCATGTGTTTAAAGAACAATGCTCAGCGATAAACAGACTTAAAATGCGTTCATCCCTACAACTTCCTACGTCTTGTCTTTGTAACTCAAAATTCACAATGCTTCGCTATGACTGTATCTTTGCAAACTTTGCAATAGGCTTTTGAATCAGCAAGATAAGTACCGAGCCAATTATTAAATTCGGAATCTTTCATCCATATGTGTCGAAACATTTGGCGATATTGCTTTGGTTTACCAGGGAGTTTTTTTTACCAGACATCACTACTCACTGGCGTAACTGAACTGCACTGCACTTGGAAATATCATATGTGTCGTGGGATAAAAACATATTCTACCAATATAGTCTTTTAACCTAACGCGCTCCTAAGCACTGAAGCAAAGCATTTAAGCTTCACCAAGCCATCTAGATACTTGTTATCATGACGCAGTTATCTGAGGGAAGTTGGTTGTGCCTGGTCCCGGTTTGCCCAAGCGTCATCAAAAAGATAAAGTATATTTCAATAAAACTGTAAAAGTTTTCCTATCCAAAAACTGTTCAAACAATTTTTTGTCAGTAATTTGTTACCTGTTAAACCTGATAAACAGTTTTTATAATCCTTTGACAAAAGAAAACAAAAAAAAATTTGACAAAAACGTTTGGAGACCCTGCAGCTACAGGATGCGTGGAAGTGATATCACGCGCTTGCAAGAATATATTGACACAGCCATGTTAGCCACACAGTGGGTGTGGACGGTCGCGACTGCAGGCCATGGGTTATAAACAAGCGGAAGTAAAGCCTTCCGTTACATTGTACTGTAAGTTCGCGTTGAAACAGTGTGAAACTCGACAACACTGTGCGGAATCAAAAGGTAACTACGACATGAAGCATCAAAAACCACGTGACGTATTCCCAGCTGCAAGAGCAGAGGTTCTTAAACTTTTTCAGTCGCACCTTCTTTGGTGTTGGTTATTCACTGTATTGTCCGCTTTGTTTTGATTATGGCATTTATAGTGAAATTATAATGAATTACCATTGACAGAAATAATGCATTTAATATTTTTCAACATTGTTTAGCTGCCATACTCGCGCCCCCATTGAGAACATTTCATGACCCCATTGGACCCAGGTACTCGGCTAGAGCATTTTCAAGAGATCTCAACACAAAGCAGACGGAAACCATGGAGCTTTGTAAGTCAGAGCTCAATACTGACGCACTGCGAAGAGTCTTGATAAAGGATGATGTGGTAAGACAGTCTTCGAGGCGTTTTTCTGGATCGTAGCCGTTCTTACTAATCGTAAACCCAACCTGAAGCACTTCAAAAACCACTGGCTGTACCTATGGATGTTCATAGGAACACTAGTAATAATGCACAACAGTCAAGTAAAACCCTACAAGAAAAGTTTACAAGGAAAACAATAAACAAAACAACCGGAAATAAGAAACATATAGCCTAAACGTGCCAGCACAAAATGACAAAACAAAGTCAAAAAGCCCTTAAAACCGAACACAAATAGAATTAAAAAAGAAAAAACCTCAGTAATCAAACAACGAATTGGAAAAGTAAAAATTTGAAAAGGTAAAGCAAATAGGGATGAAGTATGGAAACACGAAGTGGGAATCCAATAAAAACAGAGCTCCCAAACGAAGTAAGGAATCCAAAGAAACGCAGTAACCAAACCTTGAAAACAAAACAGGTGAGGAAATTAAAATCAGGAACCAGTCAGCCAATTACGTACCAAGAGTATGTAAGGGCAAAACTGGATTAGAAATAAAGTTTGAATCACCTGATGTCCGACAAGATCATTCGGTCTAAGGCTGATTGCAGAGTTGGATCAATTACATCAAATCAGTCCAATCATAAATAAAAAAACAAATATTCCTTCAAAAATGTCAATTACATTACAATTACTCTGTGCTACAAATTAAAAATTACAATTATTCTTAAACTTGTAATTAATTACAAATCGAAATTACAAATTTACTTTAATATAATAAAAAAGTGAAAGCAATGCATGCAGATATGGTGTACGTTCCTGATTTAAGGACAGGTTTCACGTTAGCTATCTTTCACGACTTGAACATTTTTACCGTTACATTAGAAAGCAACCATCGGAAGAGTACATCTAAAAATAACAAATAGAACAGATGTGTAACTAGTGATAACACAGTACAGCACAAGAGTTGCAGAAGACTTGAAATGCTTCAGCCATAGACGTAGCACTATCTGACGGAACGTTCGTTACTTTTCATGTTAATTTGAACTTTTCCATAACATTGCCATAAGACTTGATATTATCACAAGCTGCATGCTTGTCTAAAAATGAGTCTGTTGCCAGGAGAAAGATTCGAAGCTTTCATTTTGTGTTAATGAACATTGATGTCCTAGAAATGTGCCATAATTCGGTTGGTCCAGATATTTAATGTTAGGTAAGCATGTGGCAAACACGCAAGTTCACATCGCACAAATTCGTCCATTTGTTGAATAACTGTTTGTATAAGAGAATATCTAATTGCATCTAATCGCCTTGGAATAATAAATCTTGGTTCAGCAGTCAACACAAAGTTTCTGAATGTTTGACGATCAACAATACTTATCGACAACTGGTCACATGCAACTAATTTTTGTAGACCTTGAAGAAAAATTGAAAAAACGTTCTGTTCATTGCGCGCAGCACATTAAGGACACAACACAGCGCTGTCTTGTCTTAACCTTGCGTGCAGCAAGGTGAATACTTCTGCTCTGCTGCCATTTCAAATCTGTGGATGTTGCAGCCATTTATTAGCTCTCGTTGACGTATCTACATTAATGTTTTGTTCGTGGCCACGGAACTCTGTAACGAACGCCATCTCGTTGTGTTGTGACTCTCATCATATCGCAAATATTCTCGTTGATTCATTCATTACTGTCTAATCAGCGCTTCATGTACAAGCATCGCACGCTGACTTTTGTCTTTATCGACCTGCCTGGATATCAAAGGTATCGTGCTGTATGCGATTGTGCAGCGCACTTGACAAACACTCGGTGCAGTATCATGCATCCATCTTGCGATAAAATCTGCAGCAGGTCCCATGCCAAGTGTAACAGTGATTTTGTTCATGCTCTTTTTCGATCTCTGTCAAATTGGTGAAACTACACGTAATTGTAATTTTGTCAAAATTTTTTATAAATTACAATTATGATTACAATTACACAAGAACTAAAAATCTCAATTGTAATTACAATTACATGAAAATATTTAATTAGTCACATTCAATTACAATTTGAATTGATCCAACTCTAGTTGATTGTAGCTTTTATTCGATGTGTCCATTTACCTTCACACCAGTCAAGGTTTTCTCAGGGAAGTTGTTCCACGAATGTCACTTCAGAGCTATCGGAAGTGAGGAAAAGCAGGTTGCTGCTCATGGCCGACTACTTCATGGTGTAATGTTTAATCAAAGCACCCTCATCTTTTCCTATGCGAATATGTCAAGTGTTTCGATGAGCAGTCCATCTAATGGAAAATTTATTCTACATTTGTCCCACATATGGTTCTGTGCGAAGTGAACAGTTGGCCACGTAGATACAATAGTTTGCACAAGGTTACGTTAGCTTGATTCTTCGTGTGGGAGTGCAGAGATAACTTTATAGCTTTCCTTTTTAACTATACTGTGTTGCTTACCATGGTTGCCAAATAAGGCGTAAAATCCGCAGAGCGCAGACATATGTACCTGCAATACAAAACTCCGCAGCGCGAGTCCAAAGACCCGGCGGATTACATACCTCGGGACTTAAGAGACTCTAATCTTCCATTTATGGAATGACAGGGACATTGAAGAAAAAAACTTGCGCACAATTCGATTCGTTTCCACAAGTGAGGAAACGTCATTAAAGAACAGATTTCTAACGTTTCCCTCAAGTACATGAAATTTTAAAAAATACTTCGGTCTTGTCGATGCCCATAGTTCCACGAGCAGCTGAATGGGGCTGCGTGAGTAACTTTGTTGAAACTGGAATCCTACCATTACTTGCTATGATCTAATTCTGCGGTATCAGGATTGAATTTATAGCTTTTCGTTAATCTCATCAGTCAATGCTGGCTCAAGCAATTTCAGTACTTCGAGAGCACCCGAGACTCACATCAACATCAGTTCCGACAGCGTTTTTGCCCCGTCAAGCCGCAAAATGATTCATTCATTCATTTATTTTCATACCCGTTTTTTTCTCTCAGGAGGGTCGCGAGGACAGCAACCCTAGGAGGTCTCGAAATACTTTACGGTTTTCAGCACTCTCAGATAGCTCTGCTGGTTCCACGTTAAGAGACGGGACGAAACTGCAAGATCAAGTGAAAAAAATTTCTCTGAAATCTTCAGAACGTTTGTGTTGCGTTCTTGCTGGTTTTGTTGAGTATGTGTTCGATTTGCTGCAAAATCTGTTTTCTCAGAAACGTTCAGCAACGTAAATTACTGTCTTGGTCAAGGAGGAGGCATTCACATTGAATTGAATTCACAGTAAGATTTGAGATAAGACATAATGCGGCAGATAATGTTTACAGTGCGATGGAAAACGTGGTCAAAACTGCCGAAGTCACGCTTTGCGCCTGTGCGACCAGAAAGGTTATGTTTGGTTGTGTTTCCACCTACTGTGTTCAGTTAGTTTTGACAGGGATGTTCTTTTTACTTTCCGCTTCTCAGCCATCTTGCCTTCCTGTGGCTTGGAAAAAAATCGGAAGGTCGGTTTTATTTTTGTCTTATGTTTGCACAATAATCAAGTAACCTGTGTTACACAGGTGTGTAGACTAAAATGCGCTTTGAATTTGAACCCCTTCCGCTTTTCCATTTGCAACATTTCTCTCCCACTATCTAACGCAGGAGTGGGGGGCCTGCGGCCAGGGGACCAGATGCGACCCGCATGGACGTTTGACATGGCTCGCATCAGAATTTTCGATACCCAATTTGGAATACAAAATCGCGTCAAAACGAATCTTCATGATAAGCAGGTACTTACTTAGATAGTATGTCATAAGAAGTCTCTATCCTTCATAAATAGATAAAGGTAGTTCAGGATAAAATCAAATGTTATTTGAGGCCAGCCAGCGATAATCCATAATTTATGCGGTCCGTGATAGTAAGTAGGTTCCCCACCTCTGATCTGACGCTTCTGTATGACAATGTCCGAATGTAATGCTGTAGATACTGCTGGGGCTTTGCCTCAGTGCTTGTTCTTCAGTATTGACTGTATGTACCAACCAGCACCTACCTTGTGATGTGTCATGCCTAAGAATTTTTGCACCTTTGTGTTCTTTTGACTGCCCCTGTGATATGGACCATGTGTCTGAACCAAATACGCAAATAAAACATTTAGGAATATCTGTCCCAGTAATAGCTACGTAGTAGCCTGTATATCTCTGAAAGCATCGTCTACTTGATTATGAGTTTAAGCCCATTGTTAGCAGTAAACAAACTATTTCTCATACACCTTTATCGATATTAACTTGACAGTAAAAATGTTTACAAACCCTTTGCGTCGTGCTAAACAGAGTTGTGTTTTGTTTTTGCAGAATCGGTCACAACTCCGCTTATTATCGTTGCTGAGGGCGCGTTCATACCCGGAGATTAGTTTAAGTCGACGACTGCGCATTCTCTACACTGGAGCGTGTTTATATTCGTGTTTGCGGTTTTTCGTGCGTTGTGTCTTGACCGCGAGATACCGTCAGTTGAACGAACGTGATGAATTGGGTAGGTTTCAACAAAGCCGAGTATCTGGGGGTGTCATGAGAAAAGGGTGTCAGGAGAAGATTCTACAGTGGGAAAACTCGCAAGTAACCAACGTACCAAAAATTGAGTGAGATTTCAGAACTCTTTGCAAGTCACTATAAATTCCTAAGAACTTTTATAATTCTTAAATATTTGTACATATTCACTCATTCTAGAACTTAAAGTGGAAGATACAAACACTGTCTATCGAAAGAAATCCTTTGCAGCACGAATCAGACCCTAAGATCTTACAGAGTGTATATTTCGCCTACGAAGTAGGTACCATCAGCTCTTATTGAAACAGAACTCTTATTCAAATGGAAGATACAAACATATGATATGCGATAGGAACTGACAAAATACCCGGTAAAGAAACGTGTACAGAATCAGACATCGGTTCCACTTTTCTTTATATATTTCCACTCAAGGCTAGCTTTGGCTTCATTCTGTTGCATTTACTTATTGGCTGTGTTTTTGCATGCTTCAATTTGAAAATGTGCACTTTTCGATCTGTACTAGATTCGTGTTGTGATACCAACGTTGACCAGAGCTTTGACCAAAAAGTGCGTGGCTATGTGAAAGCATCTGGTGATGTCGTCACGTTTGAGACAATGACGCTTATGACACAACAGAAGAGTTAGCAGCTGAGCGTACGTTTTTTTCGATGTAAGACAACCAGTGCGACCGGTTTTTTTCTCGCCAGCGCTTTGAGATCAGATCCGATTGCTGCCAGTGCACAACAGAATTGCGGTTGCGTGAGGGGCATTCTTCTCTAGTTCAGTTGCATTCTTTCCTGTTGGACGGTGATGATAGGAGGCTTGAAAGCTGTTGCCGTTGGCCACCTTTGATTTTTCGATGGCAAACTAATTTCACTATTTTGTGGGTTGAGAGCACGAGGTTTTTCTGCATGTTTTTCTGCTCGCACTTGATCGGATTCGTTGTTCGTACCAAGTGAAGACAAAAATTTTGAAGCAGTCAAAGTGAAATCAAAGGGCGCCATCAAGGAATGCGGGTTTCGAACATGTTCGTAACGTTTCTTGCGATTCTCATCTGGAAATCAACTGAAGGTACGTTTGCGATGCGACTTTTGTGATGAGAATATCAGCCCCCAGGCAGAACAATATGAGCTTTTGTTCACTGCACAGCGCAGTTGTACCGGCAAAGTCAAAACCGCAGAATGTGGTGCAGCAGTGTTTGTGACAGAGTGCAATGCAGCCAAGGTTTAAGTTGAAGTATTCTGATGATTAGTTAACCCAAGCAACCATTAAAGAGTGCCTCTGCTTAGATCATGCGAATGCTGCCAGTACAGATTTCTAAGCGGACCTAATGTTTTCTTTTGATTTTTCGGTCCATGTTTTGTTGCCATCACAAGTCACATCCTCAAGAGCGTGATCTGCTTTTGCAGGGCTATGTTTCCCTTACGTGGAAAAGATGCACTCAGAAAAAAGATTTAAGCTGCAAAATTTCTCAGCTTACGAAACCCCAAGAAATTGTTCAATTCCTTTGTCGACCGATCTTTGTCGGTACCTAAATATTTGTTTGTGACTCACCTGGTGGCGGGTCTCAATCTTAACAAATGCCGAGCCAGTAAACCTTTCAGGTAATAAATAATCTCACCCTAGCCCTCATCTAGGTTTGTAGTTGTGAAAACTCTACTCACAGCAACAATATCTGCAGCGGATATATTCGCAGAAGTGATTAACCTGTTTGTATTTTTTGTCACCTTTGTAAGTTATCAGCTATACCTGTACCACCTTGTGTAGGAAAGAGAAAAATGTGAGATTAATGAGAGGTCAAAAAGCAGTATCGCTGTGCAGAAGGAAGTATCGTTATGTGACAGTGTAACTTGACGTGATCGCGCTTTCGTCTCACCGATACAGTAGACAAGTTCTACCTGTCGACAGAAATCGCTGCGCCGTTGGCCTGGATTTTATTGATCGCAGTTGGTCCCAGGCTGGTCCTGATTTAAATGGTGTCCCTAGGCGGTGCGAGATGCTACTTCAGTGGGTGCAAAGTTCTCTGCTGGATTTTAGGTAAATTTGCATAAATTTGTATTTACCGACGCAACCAAAAGTTCATGTGCGAGGCGTGTTGGCGCGCGAAAGGACAATCACAGAGTAAAGGGTGTGGCGGCGGCATGTGACGCAGGTGAGTTGTGAATTTCCGTTTCTTGTCACGAGATGAAAGGATAGTTATTTTGGCGAAAATGTTGCACGACAAACGACACTTCAAACTTTCCCGTAAGTCAATTACTCTGTGTAAAGCTCCAAAAAGAATTTTTCTTCTGCAGAGGGTAGAACGTGTTTGAAAAACAACAAAGGAAACAATTAAGTGCCGTTCTAAAGTTCAGAACAGTTGTTCCTGGCATGGGATGAACGCACTACGTTGGGGAAATTTGATATTTGAGGAGGGAAAATTGAGAATGGGGTTTAATGGCAGAAATACGCTTCCTCCGCGTGAATGGGAGTTCGTTTTTCAAAAGGAAAATGATATTTCTTAGGAGAATACCAAGACTTTGGAGATGGTTAGGTTGGGTCATTGCCCAAAAAAACATTTGGAAACACTTAGTTACTGTAGAACAAGTAGAAGCACAGTGGTTAAATTTAGAATGGCGTACTAACGCGAACAACAAGACAACGACAGGGTAACAATGCAGGTACAGGATCGTAGCCAGAAAAATAATATGTTGGGGCGAGAATTGTCTGCTTGTGGTGATATGTTACCTTGCTCCGCTCGTAAATTGCGATTGGGCCCTTGAGCAATTTCGCCTGATTGCCTGATTGCTATCGCAACTGTGGCCGGTTTTTCTGAACGTACCGGTAGTCATTTCTACTTACTCGCCGACAGATGCGCGCTGCTTCTTAATCGCTGCAGTTGTATTCATGCTGCCTGCTTTTTACGTTCGCATCTGATTTTAAGCGTAATAAAGCCTACACCTAGGCGCAGCGGCGAGTTACGTGTCAATACATAACTCGAATTGATAATTAATTGGCTTTACATATTCATGAAAATTTTTTTCAAAGATTCGATAACTGCTGTCCAAAATTTGGGGGATCGGCCGGCGCCTTCCCCCCCCTCGCAGCAACCCTGCGCAGACATCTGTATTAAGAGTGCAGGATGGCTAATGACCTCTGGATGCAACTTTCGTTGCGCTGTTGTGGTTGGACATGCCTGGGTTGCTGACGTATTGAATTTGGCCATACCAATCACGAATTCTGATGAACATTATAGAGACTTTTCTCCAGTCAAAAGTGCTCCCATCTGCAGTAATAATAAACTTCATGAGCTGGTGCAGCAGTTGCTTTGCATTTTTTTACCAAACTCACAAGCATATAAAACTTCGGGGCGTTTGCAAAAGAAGAATCGAAGATGCCTTTCTTTAAACGCATTCGGGGCACGTGCGTTGCTGAAGATATTCATCCGCAGCCCGTCACCACAATGCACGTGATGTCTGTGCGTGATTCTACGCAATAAAACATTCTGAGCCAAGCAACACGTCATCCTCTCCGTGACATTACATCAGTTTCTTTCGCCAGTAGTAGAAGTCTTCTGCAAAGTAATGACCCACATGAATGCATACTGAACAGCCGCAGCTAATTGTGGTCACAAGGCGGAAATATCGTTGACGTAGGAACTCTTCCCTTCAAAGGAAAATGCTATTTTTGCGTTAGTCATGATGACACAAATGCAAGTCATGTCTTTCAAAAACCATAGGCTACGCATGTTTTACTTCGGAATTGTTTATTTGTGACTTATTTGATGTTTCTAATGACTTGCGGAACCGTGACTGAGCTGATATTAAGATGAAAACAAATAGCAATTCTGCAGAACTAGTATTGTTTGAAGAAACGTAATCTGTTTTTGATTGATTGGATCCATTTAATGAAACCTACACTGTTGGCATTACTTCTGAGTTGAGAATAAGACCAACGAAGCATTTACATTTTATTTACACAATGTTAGGGAGCCACGATTATAAATTTATGATCACTTGGCCGTGTCAAACAGTTTTTAAGAACTCGTTGATCTCCAGACTATCAGATCAAATGCCTTACAAGTTTTACCTTTGTTCTGCTTATATCTACCATTGTTTTAAAATCTTCATGCACTCTTGTTTTGCAGCTATCAGTTGCATCCATTGCCCTGCGTCTTCCAGCAACCATCAGTGCAATCTGCAAGCAACCGTCGAAATTTGCGCTGCAAACCAGGTGATCCTCTTGGACGTAGTGCAGTTGATGTTAAGTAAATATTGTCGTGAAACGTTATAGAAACTCATGTCTTGATCTTTTTAGAAGAAAATCAGGCAACTCATGTAAACGTGAAAAAATTTCAAGAATTTTTTAAAGATCGACATGCTTTTTTACTTTTTTTGTACAAAAGTCATGATCCACGTTAAATATATCTTGCAGCAGGTATTATGATAGCAGAACCACAATTAACGACAGAGCATTCAGCAAACAATAGCCTCTGTATTTGGAAAGCATTTTTGCTGCCCTGGCGATTGTAACTTCGCGTTTCGTTTTGGAGTAGAGTACATCTAAAATCGGCTTTTGACATGCAGTTGCTGAATTTCTGCTCAAACGCACTCTTATACTTCAAGAAATTATAAAAAGCTTAAAAATGTATACACATTTGAGTAGATTACAGAATTTCTAAGAGATAAGGTCCGTGTGGCGTGTGGGGTGCTCTCAATGCAGGGATTTCCTGCTGGGAACTCGTGAAAACTTGGTGCGGCTCCACCTGCTGGTTCATGCAAAGGCTCAGTTATGTTACACAAAACTTTGACTGTCCTGTGATTTCAATAAATTTTTATTGGAGGTGACTGTACAACAAAGCACATATCGTGCAGCAGTGGCTCTTAACGGAGTCTTCAGGGGGACCCATTGAAAAATCTGGGGTCCGCAGAGGGAATGCCTAAGTTCTTCTTTTAACCCTCAATTGCACAAACAACAACGGCAACACAAACAGCAATGCACCTTCTTTGTAGGTTGCGCCGACAAGGGATCCCCAAGCCAATATCTTTAGGAATAGGGATCCCCGTGGTTGGAAATATTAAGAACCACTGCCTTAGAGCATCTTGCCTATCTAGTTTTCCATAAACCAAGTTTGATTGTTTAGGTGGATTTTCTCCTTATATGTCCCTAGCAGAACATGAGCAGCAGGTGGAGATTTCATTCAGCACCTCCATCAGTCGAGGACTGGGCAGTTGGCAGTGACATCGGATTTCTGGAAACTGCTGTTAATCTTGTTGACACATGGCAACAATCATGATCGATGAAAGCTCTGAGATGCTTTCTGAGACGCAACGCAGTTTCAAGAACCTCCAATCCATTCTACAAACAAATTACATCCATTCTCAATCATAACGAAACAAGTGACGAAGTCTGTTCCAAATGTTTTCTTGAATGTATTTAAATACACGTTTTCATGTATTACCTTGGCTTCTTTGCCTTGAGATCCACCTTTTCATGAGTTGAAAACATCTGCCTTTTAACTTGCCTTGCCCGTAGATCAGTGTCTCTCAACCTTTTTAAGCTCCAGACTACGTTTCATTTACCAAACGTTTTAACAGACTCAGAGCACGCTGTAAAAATACAAATACTACTTTAAGCAAATTTTATTTGTTTACTACCACAAAACTCTCAATGCGAATCTTGTTGTTTTTGAACTTGTTTCCCAAACTCGTCGAAATTCTGGGTAATGGTCGTCAAAGCACTTCTAATATCATTCTCCGGTTGAAGTGGTTGCGATGCTTGGTTTTTATCATCGCTAACGCAGAGAAACCAGCTTCACAAAGGTACGTTGTAGGAAAAGGTATAATTACATTATTTTCGTTGTCTCCCAACAAGGTTTAGAAAAGTTTGATTCTACTGACTGAACGTTCGCTCAAATTTCGGACACAGAACGTTTTCAAACTTGTCGTTCCACAACTGTCGACTTTGCAGCTCAATCAGTTGCTCGGCAATGCAGTCCCTTTCAAAAGTTTCTTGCTAGTTCAGTGGTGAGTGTCCATTTCACAGTTGGGAAAGTTGGGGGTTCGATCCACCGCCACTGAGTGAATCACCGTAGCGCTACTTGGTTAAGAGCGTTCACACCTCAACCGCCCCGACAAGAAGCAAACTTCAGGCTTCGGCCTGCCGCCAATTGCTGTCAC
>Ga0210059_1010531_pt1 | contig 14248 bp, 10 predicted proteins | sample Ectturendosymbi2_FD_188042 | JGI IMG/M metagenome (GOLD analysis project Ga0210059, IMG submission 188042) | Ecteinascidia turbinata endosymbiont from Florida, USA - Sample 2 (SPAdes) (version 2) | ecosystem: Host-associated > Tunicates > Ascidians > Unclassified | place: Key West, Florida... | reverse complement strand
GACCCCCAGTTTTCGTGGTGAGTACAGTCAATTGTTTATCTACAAATTACGTGCTTTCCTTGACTATTCTAATCACAAGCAATTTTTCTTTTTCAAGGCTTTTGCTTCCATAACTTCAGCCCCCCCTTAGAAAAATCCTGGCTGCGCCCCTGTGTCAACTCAACTTTCCTGATTGTCTTAGTTACATCGTTTTTGTGAAACTGCATTTGCCCATTTTAATTTTCATGATCTGCACTATGGTGTGCAACCAAAAGAACTAGAAAGCTTTAGCTTAAGACCATTCCGGTCACTTGTCATCGACTGGTCAACGACCTGTTACACGGCGAAGACTTGTGAATAACCTAACGATATCTCCATGAATAACGAATGGTCTAAAAAGTTTCATAAAACCTCAGTAGCTGCAACGGTCATTTCAAGTACTTAAAATTGCGCGAAAAGGACGGCGGTAACTCACAGAAGGTTGTATTCTCTTTGAACAGCAATTCCGAATTTTGAGACTCCTCTACTGCGGTAACAAAATTACACCAGAATATAGTTTCAAATTGATAAAAGCTCCTAAACTTGCGTGATGACATGGTTGTGTCCTGTACGGATTGCTACCCATTGATAAATTGGACTGGCTAAAAACGAATATGTTACGGTTAGATTTCTCGTTTCAGCATCCTTACCGGAGCACGTATCTTATCAAATTGTATTTCTGGATCTCTCACCTGATATCGCGTAGCATTCAAAGCTTGCTGACCCGACCACAACTTTTTGAAATTGAAATGAACAACATGTATGTTTATTCTAGAGATTTTTTGATGATTTTATCACTGTTGAAATAAGTAGGTAAACATGTTTTTCAAACGTTATTTGCAAGTATCCTTTAAACTTCGAATTCGTGGAGCATGTTGGATCTTCCTTGGTGTATCGCTTGTGTCAAATAATACACAGCCAATCATATGATTGCAAACGCATTACGAAGTGGTGTTAAAATATCAAGCAGTCTGGACTTGCTCCCTTTTCACGCGAGTGCTGAACGTCATGATTTAAGTAGCATTCAAACTGTGTGTAGATGTTTTTGTGGACCTGTCGAACGTAAAAAAAAAAAACTTTTTCGTTGGACTGCATAATACTAAAAACGTTATTTTTGGTGAAGACAAGTCGTTTTGTAAGAATTGTTATTCACCCTGGTGACGTCACTTGCTATCTTAGCGTCGGGCCAGCGGATTGGAAGATGTTTAACCCTTGTGACGTTAAACCAATCAACCACAAAAATGTTTTTAAAATTTTTGGCTTTCAGTTTTAAGAGCAGATGTGTATGATCACTCCGCCAAGATGAAACTAGCTTTGAAAATTTTTTTCTTTTTCATGAAGTCTACTCCGCTTCGTGTATCTCTTAATCCATATGCTATATAAAATAAACTTCGTATTTACCTTCTCCATTTCCTACGACAGGGGCGGTCAATTAATTTTGCTCGGGGGCCACTTTTGGAAAGCCGCGTTTAGCGGGGGCCGTACCTTCTAATGGAAATAGAAGCAAGTCTCTGACAAGTTAGCCTCAGAACTAAGCTGGAGGAAATCCTAGATTTGATGATTTTTTCTGAATGCTTCCGCGGGCCACATGTGGCCCGCGGGCCGCTAATTGCCCACCCCTGACCAGCGACAAACGTTTAGAATTGAATGTTACGTACCCGTTAAATCCATGCAAGGTTCCTTCCGTGTGAGTTTCGCTGACTGCATAAATTAAATTTAGTACGCACCGGCTGCCGAAAACCGCTTTGCAGCAATCTTGTTATGACGCCGTTTCCTACGACTTGGAAGAGCTATTTCATCATCAGCCTGCGGCGCAAGTTTCAGACGGAAAAAGCGGGTCAATGAGTTAAATGCGTACCCTTCTGCTCTTCTTTGCAATACAAGCTGTGTCAGGAGTCGACCCACATTTAGTTTGTATTTTCTTGCAGACGGAGACTACCTTGCTTATACTCGACACGAGCCCCTTGGAGTCTGTGGGGCAATTATTCCGGTGAGCGTTTCAGATTGTTTGGCAGGTGTATTGGGAAATTTTCTGTTCCGTCTCTCTGCAAAAGGACAGTTGTTTAGTACGTCAGTAAACTCGATTGAACAAGCGGTGGGACTGAGAGGAATTCATTCATTAACAAAACCCACCGGACTTTTTGCTTATGCCAAAAATCCTTATATTCTAAAGTCCATCGAAATATCATCTTTCAAAAAATGTTTTTCGAGCAAGTTTTTTGATACATTTCGGTACAGCAACAAAACTGTGAAAGTTGGTTGGCAATGACCGAGGAAAAGACAGAAAAAATGTCGCCACATTTTTTAATACAATTATAATAATATAGATTTATAATCTGTACCGAGGCGAGCGGTTTGAAGCAATGCTGCGGCAAGCGATGACGAGTTGATGAAACAAAAAGCAAATCGCTGACAATAATACATTTTCTTGCAGTGGAATGTTCCGATGATCATGCTTGCCTGGAAAACTGCACCATGTCTCGCAGCTGGAAATACTCTGGTGGTGAAACCAGCTGAGGAAACCCCACTCACTGCTCTTTACTTTGCATCTCTTATGAAAGAAGCAGGTTTTCCTCCAGGAGTGTTTAATGTCGTTCCAGGTATGTGAACCCTTGTATTCTGTCAGCTGTGTTCAAGAGGAAAATTTTATGCACCTTTCCAGCACGAAGATTGTTGCAAAATTGTCGCAGAATTAGTATTTGCTTGTGTGCTTGAAATTTAGTTCCACTGCAATGTGTGTCTTGGCACTACAATGCTGAGTCAAACGAAAAAAGTGAAGAGAAACACATAATGTTTTTGCTGTATACCGAAATTTTATTTTTCAGAATTTTCTATTGTCATTATTTTGCTGTGCATTCATTTAGGCTACGTGGTGCATTGCATAATTAACCGATTCTTGCGATAGTGTGAAGTGCTGTAGATCGACATGAAAGCAAATATCTATGAAGTCCCACGAAATGGTGCAAACGTAGATGAAGACCGTAAAACAATCAACAAGTTTATCTCAGTAACACTATTCCAAGTTTCAAAGCAAGAGTCATTTTATATTAAATTTTTTTTTAATTTATTGTTTGTGAGCAGACACGAAGTCCATAGCATAAGCACACACACTCTGCATAACGCAGATCGATAAAAACAGACGAAATAGTACGCTTTACAAGGCATTGGGGCCGGTGTAATCACAGAGTTACAGACACTTTTTGCAACTGCGTTGAAGGAAGAACCACAGGATTACAGACACATTCTTAACACTATTAGCTAACACGCAGCACTTGTTACAGCACTACTGTGCTGCAGAGTAGGGCGCCAATCCCTAAACTGGTCGAGTCCGGATAAAATGCGAATGCGTTGTGACATGACGCGCCATCAATCAAACATACATAAAAACCTTATCAAACATATAACTTTACTTGGTTTATATAAAAAAATATTTTTTTCTGCTTGGTTTGTAAACTGTTTCCGTAGCATCGCAGAGACAGAGGCATTTACTGGCAGAGTTTCATATAAATTACCCACAATTTTGTAGACTCCATGTAAGCTGGTTGTTTTTTTCTTCACTGAACATGGATTACCTTTGCAAATTTTGCAACCGTAGCTCGTTTAGTAGAAGGTGCTTGTTACCCTTTCTTTTATATGACTGGTTTAGAGTTGAAACATAGAACTCTTCACAAGGTTTTCTTTGAAAGCCTGCTTGCAGAGCACGGCCATCGATATAGTCGTTCCGTCGCAAATTTGTGTAGATATGGTTATAGCTTTCTGAGAATCGATTTGTATACAAACAGTCTACCTACATCGGATAGCATCCGTGCATAGTCATCGTATGTGGGCACGCACGAACAACAGTCGTTGCCCATAAATCCGCTATCGATCGCGATCGACACCGATATAAGTGCAGTGACCCGGCGAGATAACGACAGAATACAGGATAGATGCCAAAATAACAGCTGCTGGCCGCAGGCAGAACTCGGTAGCTTCATCTTATCTGTGGTCTCGTCAGCGTCTCCTGTTCTATTTTTTTCGCCGAAGCAGTTTTGAACGAAATCTTCCGCGCGTGATATATCTTTTGTGTTTATTATTTATATTTTTCCGCGGTTGATTTATTTTTTTGAATCCTGTGGACCGTTCTTCCAAACTGCGTAGACCACAGTTTGACCTCCGCATTTTTGTCGCCTATCATTGCCCTTAAAAGCTTTTCATGGTCGTTCTCGCGACACAACGTTTTTATACACTGTCTGGCCGCATTTTGTCACTCAACAAGGCCAAGCATATAGCTGACATATCTTTGAAAGGTTGGTTTTATGTAGCGGAACGACCCAGGCAGGAGATTCATTGCTTTTCTGTTCCACGAATATGTGAAACCATTAACACGTCATAGTCAACAGCAAGCTTCAGTCGTAAAGTCCTTCAAGTGGGGCATCAATTCAGGCTGTTCAAATCATCATGGAAAACTGCAACTTTTGTGTGGTCATTCATAAAATTTCGCCAAACACAACAACCATCATTACTGTTTCGAAATTTCTTCACACTATTAGGAAATTTGAAAACGTACCCGTTTGCTAACAACCCACCAAAATGGAAACAATGAAGACTGCAACGTTTTTGAAATAATTACTCTGTTTTATTATACTCAAAGTTTAATGTCACTAAATTACGGCCCTTGGGCTAGAGCATGGTCTTGAGGCCAGATCGTTTGTCTCGCCGCTTGGTGAAACGTGCAGAACCTTGAGATGCCATAGTTAAACGAAACTAGGCTGTGGCCTGGGTTTATTTTCTTGGTCACTTTTCGGCCACCGACCGAATTTTTTTTAAATGACCGAAATAAATTAAGTCAATTCGGTCATAACGTCTGAAAAGGTAGCCTAGTGAATACTGTTACGGCAATTTTAATACTATTATGAGACAAATGAACTGAAATCCTCCAGTGAATAAAGAAATCCAAGCTGTGGCATATGTTGTCAGGTTACGTAGCGTATTCTCAGTGGTGTAGTGCCGAAAAAAGGGAACTCTGCATGACAAGGAAACCATGCTACGTTGCTACAGTCAAAAGGTTTTGAAAAAAAACTTTGTTGAAAACCTAATACGGAAATAGCAAACGCAGAATCTTTTGTTACCACGTCAACAGAATGGCTGTGAACTAGGTGAGCAGCGTTCAATTTTTGTATAATGTGGGATAACGTTTAGCTTGCGAGTTTTGAACGGAATACCAATTATCTGAGTCTTTAAGGAAAAATGTGCTGACTCCTGGTATCGCTTAATCTCTGCAGGAGGCCGGCATGTTGCAGTCACCTACACTAATAGATCACTAATAGATAGCCTGACAACGTTTCTGTTGTGAGTCTGGGCCGCTAGTAATAGGTTCGAACCCAAGGATCACCCGGTGGTGTCTATATGGGTTACTAATCACGTCACATCTAAAATCAATGTATGGGAAACAAAACAACATATTGCGCAAGATTACGTGTTATTATGATACACATGTAAGCAGGGCCAGATCCAGAGGTTTTATCCAGGGATAAAACCTACGGAAGTAAATTTATTCACCATGATCTTGTACAATTCAGAAAACAGCATTCGCGATAAGGCCATTTTGTCGTACGTTGTTTTGTCACAGCAGTGTTGTGATACATCATCCCTCTTACAGTAGTTAACCCTAAATGAGATTTGACTACCAAATATTACGGAGATCGCCCCCTAACTTTACTGGCTGTATCCACCCCTGCATGTAAGCCCTATTTACGAAACATTGAAGTTTCTAAAGGTGCAGGATATATATAAACTGGAATTGACCAAACGATTGCACAGATTTCATGACGGGTTGCTGCCCAGTATTTATAATAGTCTGTTCCAAAGACCATCGGATGTACATGACCCCATAATACAAGATAAACCAGCAATCATAACTATTTTATTCCTGGTGTCCATAGTAATGCTGGCAAAAAATTAATATCTTACAAAGGACCAGAGATGATGCGGAATATAAAATTTACCTTTCCACCTGTTATTTAAAAAATATATGTTATTATTGGCTACCACAGTTCTAAAGTTTTCGTTTCATTTTAAGCTGTAGCTGTCAAATTGCGATTAATTTGTAACAGAGTATTGCTTTATATTTTCCACTGGAGCATCGGCTGAATCATTGTTTTTTTGCCTTTGTGAACTTTTGTTCTCATTTTTCGGTTTTCTTGCTTTCCGTGTTTCTTTTGTTTATTTGTGTTTCTCGAGCTTTTGGGAGTATCGACTAGATTCTCGGTCTCCCAACTGCAACCTGGGAATGCTTTCAGGCATCTGCAGACGGCGATATTTTGTTGTTTCGCATCCCAGGTGTTTTTGCACTAAACAATACAGTACAATGGGTTACTAAGCAACTACCATACTGACCACGTTCCGAGCGCGTTCAATTCTGTTTTTTTTCACTCTTAAACGCTCAGCAAATTTACTGTCCGTAAAATATATCATTCGTGAAAACCCAAAATATCCATTGCAAGAAATACGATAAGTCTTTCCGAACAAAGAAAAACTTCCCACTGCAAGGACTTTTTGGTATTTTTCCGAAACTGCAAGGACTTTGCAAGGACTTCCGAAACTGCAAGAACCCACTGCAAAGACTTTTTGGTATTTTTCCCCACTGCAAGGACTTTTTGGTATTTTTCCGAAATTTCACAAGTCCAAAATCCTAGAAAAAATCGGCAGGATTTCGTTATGTTTTTCTTGATATCCTAATTTCTGGTAAAATTTTGACAGAACGTACACGAGATGCGAGGTTCTCAAGTTCTGAGTGAATTTTGGCAGACTTCGTCCCAATTTGCCTTTGTTTCCCACCAGCGAGTCCCAGCAAAAGGTCGTTTAACAAAATTAAAGTCCCATTCTTCATTGGTCTCTTATTTGTCTGTACTATTTTGATTTCATTTATCTGTTGACTTCCTCCACGAGAGAGTAGCCCATGCTTTCCACGAATAGATCGCAAAGAAACGTCGTTTGATCAGTGCGTCCCCAGGTTTCTACACCACAGTTTGACTAACAAATTGAAGAAAAAGTCGAGAAGAAAGGTGATTGACCTCCGTTTTATGTCAGTGACCAGAGTTGAAGATGTACGCCGCAAATCCCCATTACTAATTTGGAAAAAGTTTCCTTTTTCTTGGAAAAAGAAAAAGCTTTCAAAAATCGATAAATCAGTTAATTGTTGTTTTTAGGCCATAAATTTCCAACTACTAACGCTAGATGGCCAATCAAGGACTCTAATGATGCAGATTTTCGCCTAGTTTATTTTAAAAGAAAAAATAAGTGAATTGCCACTTGAAATTTTTACCAGCATCAGATGACGTCATGCAAAAATCCTTTGACCTTACCCAGTCCTGATTTCACATCAAAAAAGTTTAACCCAAAACTTGCCATTATTTCTATAGAAACTAGAAGATTTTCCGCATCTTTAGAGGATTCGAATAGCTCTCTGGCTCTATCGCTCTATCGGTTGGCGAGTTATGGGCGAATATGTCCGAGCCACAATTGTAGTTTGCGCGTACGTTACAGGGTTTAAGCGAAAATTCGGGTTTTTATAAATTAAAGTCCAGTTACGTTATTTTTTCTCGCGTTCGGGCTACCTTTCATTGCGCGAACATATTTCGGTGCATGCCCAGAAGGTTCTCGAAAGATGAGTTTGCAGACATAAGTTTACTGCTGTTTATGCGAGTAGTCACAAGTTGCGCGAACATTGGTTGAATTATTTCCGCATTGGATGGGAGCGAAGGCAAGCGAGTGTGTTTCATATGCGCGTACAGCTTCCATGCATATTATGACTGATGCTAAAGCAAACACGCCACATTGATAAATCAACAATTCCATATGCAATCGTGATTAACAGTATGATTATATCACTCCGCTGTCTTTTCTTCCACATACTGTACATTGACAAAAATGTTGATAGAGAATGAATGCCTATAGGTTTAGCTGTCAAGCCTTCGAGGAATAAATACATTTCTGTCACAGAGTCAATCATGCTGAGCAGCTGAAAGCATGAAAGCGTGTCTCAACACGCATTATGAACAAGTATTCCAAGTTCGTTGTTTTATTTGGTCTTTTCATTCAGGTTTCGGCGAGGTGGCTGGTTCAGTGCTGACTCACCATATGAACGTCAACAAAATAACATTTACTGGATCTACAAGTGTTGGAAGGCTTGTTCTCAAAGCTTCTGCAGATTCTAACTTTAAGAGGGTGACACTTGAAATGGGAGGAAAGAATCCTATGATAGTATTTCCTGATGTTGATCGTAAGTTTCTATCGTTATCATTTCATTACGATTTATTTTGTGTTCTACATAGTATTAGCTGAACAAAGAAGCCTTTTTCCATATATATTCACGTACATGGCATCGAAACCTTGTTTTCTTGCAAATCCTCACTAATATTTCGAAAAAATTATGATTTAATTATATTTGGCTACCATGATTTTAAATTCCTTTTTGAGTGCTCGTTTCTGAAGTCGAAACTTATTTCATTAGACATTTCACAAACGATCCACTCTTCATAATTTACGACGTTTGCCAAGTACTGCCTATCGAAAGAGATCCTTCCACAGACAAGAATCAGATAGTGTAAATATTTCGCCTACTGGATAGGCATCATCAGCTCTTATTCAGATAGAAACGTTTGCTAAGCATCACAATCTTGCCTAATTGGTGTTTTTTGCACTTGCTGAAATGATTTTCTTGACGCTTGCCCCAAACTGGCCAATTCCGTAATTTTTGCTTTGTCTCTTTAGATTTCTGTAACGGCTTTGTACAGAATGAATATGATGGTCTTCATCCGGCATCTAAGGAAATATTTTTGAACAAGAAACTTTGTTTTTGAAGCAACAACGTTCGACATAAATTTTTGGAGCCCATTAATAATTACAGCAAAAAAAGACACGCATACCAACACTTAAAAGAAATTTAGGATCATAACACGCCTGGAAAACATGCACTGAAAACAGCAGGAAAAATTTCGGCAACATTTAACTTTCTATTATAAAAATTCAATGTCTTAACGGCCGTCCACAACTCTGCCTACAGATTGTAGTCACCGGTCCTTTGACATGTAGCAGACACGCTGTAACGGATATCGCGTCACCCTTAGTCAAAGCTCAAGAAAGGTAGTTAAAAGTGTCAAAAGCCATTCTGTTTCTATTATTGCTCTGGTAGAATGATTTGAAGCAGTTTGAAATGTTCGACATGACAGAAATCATACGAATGTAAGGTAAATGCTGCACGTTGAAGAACGGCACGCTATTTAGCAGCTGTGCTTGTTCTCATGCAAAAGCGGTTAATTCGTTAGTTTATATGAAATAGGTAGTTCATATCATTGGTTTCTAAAAGAAGAGGCGTTGCAGTTTCTTTCATATGACCTCTGCAAAACAGGTTGCTATCTGAATACCCCACTGCATTTTTCTTTAATGCCACAACATCGTCCTGCAATTTTTATACGCGGATTTTCAGATTTGACGCAAATCTGGTAGAACGTGTTGTTATTTTGATGACGCATGTGTACGTCAGTAAGACTCACAAACTGTTCCTTAGCGCGGATTTACTGTAAGGCTAAGTAAAGTAGGCTCAAGCCTAAGGCCCCCAATTTTAGGGCCCCAAGTTGTGGCGAAACAAATAACTTTGCAGCATTAGGAATATTTGCATTATTGCGTCATGAAATCGTTTCACCACGGCGCATTACAAACGGTCTCAGCAGAAGCTGTAAAAATAATTACGCTGTAACGCAATAGACGTCTGTCGCGTGATTTACAATGGGCATTTTCTTTGTTGTGGCATTATAAACAAGCATTGTATGTATTTCGGCATTCTGCAGGTTAATTCACGCCAGCTTTCTTGCTGGTTGTTGGTCAGTTACAAGCAAGGCTGCCAAATCGTGGATTTTGCCCCCAGTTGTAGGGATTTCAATACCTTTCTGGGGTTCTGTTTTTTGAATGAAGATCTGAGGTTTTAAATTTAACTGCACGCGTAGCACTGATTTAACGTAGGGTACTATAAATTAAACTTGTACTGTAGTCGCTAGTGTAATCTTAATCTTATGCTTTGGTCGCGGCTAGCCTCTGCACGTAAAGAACTGATTCGTAGCAAAGCTAAGTAGCTTACAGCGTAAGCTCTGAATCATAGAAAGCTGCCTTGAGTTCAGATCACAGATACACTGTACCAATGAAGAATACCCGAAGAAAAAGATAAGATGGTGCACACAGCAATTTCAGATATAGTGGCTGGAAGAGCCAGATCTCAAAAATTAGCTACAACATGACAGTGAATATAACGATTTTAGTTGCTGCAAATGTTGCTAGAATACCCTTAAAAAATGAGAAGTCCAGTTTGAATGTTATACTTCAACATAAACATTCAGACAGACGCAAAAGGAGTTATCAACGTGCAAAGTAGGCTAAAAACATTTCTCAATTCCTTTTGCTAAGAAAACTTCAACGGCAGATGAACAGATACCAAAAGTTGACTTGTTATTTTTGCAGGCTACTTCGCTTAACACCACGTACCTTGTGTTCATGCTGACCACATAACCTACTTTTATTATGCATTTCTTTCCTCAAACCAAATTTCTTCAAAAATATCAAAGAAAAAACTAAAGATCCTTATGTTTTGAAAGACAACATTGATTTCCATGAAAAACTGGAAGTGACAAACATTTGCATAGAATGAAATCTTCACTGAAAATGCGAAAGCACTGCCATCACTGTTGCACATAGCAGTGGTTGCACGATATTTCGATCCAAAGAAGCATGGTGTTAATGTTTTGCTTGATACCATCGGATTTGAAAATAGAAAAGCTCAAAGTTTTTATCAAGCAGTTAAATCACTTTTGCATTGCCACTCACTTTTTTCATCCATGTGCCAGCTGCTGTTCTTCATCTGTATATTTCTCATCTCTCCATGCATCACAGTAGCCTACTTATTATCAAAGGGTTGCGGAGTAGGGATGCATATAATGGATCATTGAATCCTTCAATATTCGAAACGAAAAATCACAGTTTTTTCGAATATTTAGATTCGAAATTAATTTTGATTAAATAAACGTGAAAAATTGCAAAGCTGGCAAAACAAATAATTTTAATAAATTTTGCAGTGGTACTCTCCGCTCCAGAGCAAGAGAAAGAAAGAAACACTCAACAAGCTCACGACACTGTGTATTGACGCAACGAGCTCATAGGCGTAGCCAGGGTGGCCAAAGGGGCCATGCCCCCCAAAAATTTTTAGAAAATATAGTCATTTTGTTCTTTAAGAGGCGTTTTTCCAAACAAAATAGTGTTATTTGCCTAAAATCAAACATTTTTGCCACCCCAAATTTCTGGGTTGACTACGACACTGAACGAGTTAATTAACAGGTCGTGTGATCGCTGATCGACGGTCTAAACCTCAGCGCGATCAGCTCATTTTGCTCCTAACAGGTAATTCCGGAATAGGATTCGATATTCTGTATTCGAAATAAAGATTCCGGAATATTCCAGAACCTCAGTGTTCTATAATGCACATCCCTATTGCGGAGTCAGAGGTAAAATGTCCGACTCCGACTCCTAACTTCCAACATCTTTCAACTCCTTAAATATAACGTGAAGTTTGGCTGTCAACAATGGCAGAAGGGCGAGATAAAATTATTTTAGAAATATGCATTTTGTTATTGTCGCTAGATACATGAGTTAAGGCTTTGAATTTATCTTTTTATGTGAAAAATATTTAGTAATAATAAAAATTCTTTCTGTTTACTATGAGTAGGTACGATAACGTGAATGAATTAAACAATAACAACATAGCATTACAAACAACATTCACAACATTTCACTGTTATCCATTATCACTCAGAACCATCTGGTGCTCTGGGCAATGTGGAATGAGCAATGACGCATAAAGCGGTTGTGATTATGGGTAACTGTGTAAGTACTAAGCAACACCCACTGTTGCTTAAAAGAAAGTGTTCTTCCTGTGATGCTGGGTTCTTCAAGTTGTAACCATCAGTGGAAATCGTGGTGCACAGCAAGAATTCCATGTTTCAATAAAAGTTTCAAACGAAATTGAACCATTTCAACAGGCACGAGTTAGGACTGCTAACGTAGGAGTGCGATGTAAAAAATGATTCAGTTGGAGTGTCGGAGTCGGATTAAAAAGATCTGAATCCGACTCCTAGTGTTCTTAGGAATCAGACTCCGACTTCACTCAAAAACCTCCGTCATCTTGCGACTCCGACTCCGCAACCATTCTTGTTACAACATATTTTCGATGCCCGAACCGTGATCAAATTGGTTGTTGGAGGTACATCACTTTTTAAACAAGCATCATCTATTGGACTTCGCAGCGAGAACTCACCGTTCTTCTGTATGTAAAGAAGATATTTGAAAGAAATTGTGTGATGATCGACCTGCTTACTACGTGATCTGAATGCATGTTTACGGAGCACGCTTTGTGATTGACTGGTGCCGAGATAGCAGAAAGTGTAATTTCCTACCTGAGACTTTCTGTTCATATCTGAGTTTTTTTGGTGAACCTAAATGTACTTCTCGAAATATCTCATTGACAGCCCTGGTTAAAAGGCAAAGAAAAGATTTTCGTTAGTTGAGAATGTCTAATCGTGTGTATGAGAGTGTTTTACGTAAGTGACAGAAAGCTGCTTCCAAACCACACACACTACACGTGATTCTTAGCAAGACAAAAACATTAACCAGGATTTTAGTACGCCAGAAGAGGCGCAGGTGCTATAGTGACAATGCAAAAGATAAACATTATGCCGCTAGGGGCTGGTCAGTCTGATGCAGCTGTGGAAGTGGAAACGGCAGAATCGCGTATAATTGAAAAAGATTTAACTAAGAGTCAAGATCAAGAGGTCCAGGAGACCAGCGAGTCAGTCACGTCGATATTTTTATTTCTTTATTTGTGCGTTTGTCTCAGACACATGTTTCGTATTGTATTAGTTAAAACTGCTTACAGTATTGCTATTATTGTTTACTATTGCTATGTGGCTTTTGAGTTAGTTCTACGTAGTGCAAAGGAAATTTTGTAAATGAAACCATTTTTTTCAATATTGAGAAACCGTCATACCATGGTAGAATACACCGAACACATGACGTCATAAATTGATGCAACATGCAAGCTTTGCAAAAGGGCCCCAAAATTAAAATCCGGGTCTGACTGCACCTGCTTGCGGTTCCACAGAAAGAGAAAGCCACAGATTAAATATACAAAAGAGCCCTCGGTATACATGCCTTCGACGCAGCAACATCTCTCATTTTTGGGAGATAAACACAACTTATTAGTACATCTCTCATTTTTGGGAGATAAACACAACTTATTAGTACATCAATGCAGATGCTAAGAGCTTTGCAACTGCAGTAGCTCAATTTCCAAGTTCATCTTTTCGCAGTACAGGGAAAGATTTTTTTACCTCACGCGCAGGCACTTTTCAGGGTTCCGCTTACCGTCCATCGCCATCTGCCCAGCATTACTCCAAATATGCTGAGCGACCTTTGTCATACGACCGACTTGTTGCTGGAGCTGTAAGCAAACTGTCTCCACAAGCATGATAGTGCAAATGATGAAGATACTTGTGCTACGATTGCAATTAGTGGTGTCTAGAATTATGATCACTTAAATGTGTCTGCAAGTCTCGTGTCTAGCGATCGTTAATATTATCTGTAAGTCGCTCTACCCTCATGTTACTTAATGCTGTGTTTAAGAGGCAAAGACCTGGGGCATTTATAAAAGATCAAGCTGATCTTGACAAAAAGCGAAAACGTGCCGAAGTACCGGAAAAGGCAAAACGACAGAAACACCGAACGCGCATGATTTGTGCGATAAAGATTTGTGCATTTCCGCTGATCTCTCAGAATGGGTTTCGTAATCTAGAATGCAAGACTGCGCTGCAGCATTCCGCAATTTTTCTGGCAGTATTTTGTCAAAGTAATGCTCTGTCAGTCTGGATTGTGCAATGCTGTTTGCTGACTTTTTTCCCAGATTTGCTGCTGACTTCAATGTTTATTTCCATCGACGTACGCTGTATTTGTTCGATACGCTGTATTTGTAAAGTATCTAGAGCTGCTCACGTCCCAATGCTAGATCTATATCACTCATGCAAAATATTTCAGATTAATCAAATATATGAATACGAATTAGGAAAATTTATGTACAAAATAGTTCACAACTGCTTTCCAAGTTTCATCTCCAATTGTTATTCTCATATTAATGAAACACATAATTATCCCA
>Ga0210059_1010529_pt1 | contig 14252 bp, 8 predicted proteins | sample Ectturendosymbi2_FD_188042 | JGI IMG/M metagenome (GOLD analysis project Ga0210059, IMG submission 188042) | Ecteinascidia turbinata endosymbiont from Florida, USA - Sample 2 (SPAdes) (version 2) | ecosystem: Host-associated > Tunicates > Ascidians > Unclassified | place: Key West, Florida... | reverse complement strand
CAGCTCACAAAAATTGGAAACAAACAACACACATGGCCATGTGGGCAACGGTTCCTACCAAAAAAAAGAAACTGGCAGGAGCAGAAAGGAGTGGTTATCAGAACTGATTATTGTCACCGGAGCAGCTGATGGTTCGAGTGTTAGTTTTCAAGTGTAGTTGAAGCTGATTTACACACAGATTATAGCAGCCAGGAACGCTTGCGTTCTTTCAAACCAAAGGTATGCGAAGAAGTTTGCTCGCTCGCTCGTAAACGTTGGGCGACAACATGACGCTGCCGATTATGTCGTCACAGGGCGGTGAACCCTTCAGTGGATCACGTTAACAAATACCGTTTACGAAAAGCATCGTCAGTCGATCATTCGAGAGGAAAGTTCATGGCCAAGAAAATGCTAAATGCACGCGAACCGAAACGCGTGCAGCTGTTTCACATCGAACAGTGCGTGCAGTTCGGGGTTTAGTTACGAGGTGGAAATTGAAAGCATGTTAAACGCGCGGTACTGGTCTCACATCCAATACTTACTGTCAAAAGAAAAATAGAATTTAGAACCCGGCCAACAACTTGGGTACAGTCACTCTTTAGTCTTGTTTTAGGTACAGATGTAAGTAGGATAATAATCACTAATATCATGCAACATCATGCTCAATTTAACTTTATCAGAGAGATTAATGGGACAACTGTGATAAGTGCATAATTCCGCTTCAGTTACAGCTCTTTCTCGACCACACACCCTTGTGGGGCAGGAGTAGGAAATGCTCGAATAATTTTGCACATTGTACTCGTATAGTGGACACATTAGTGCTTTAATGTTTTGTGCATTCTTACTGCGTAATTCCCAGTAATATTCCATTCGTGATTCAACGCGACGTACTTGTTTGCGAATAGTCCGACCGTCGACATGATAGCCTGCAAACCTACAGTCGGTCGCTGTTTCCTGTGGCGCATTCGAACGCCCAACGCTTTTGTTCGTCGTCATTCTAATTCCGACTCTACATCGAACCGTTACGTTACGTGTTTTCTGACTTTACGCTCAAGTGTATTGGAGTTTTTTGTTGTATATCTGCATATAATCGAAACAAGCAGTCAACTTAGAGTACTACTGGAGATATATTAGCGAACAAAGCGATGAGAGTCTTTTAATTTGCCCTGCTTTGGCTTGGTTCAAGACGCTTGGTTCAACTTCAAGACGTCAGGTTTGCTTAGTTGAGAGACCGACCTGTGCTCCTGCAACAACTCGGTTGACCCTCAACTAGTAGGGACCTCTACAATAACCTTCACACCAGTTCCTACACTCGCATCTCCTCAAACGTATCCGATAGATCTGTGTCAGTAATAATAATAATACGACGTCCAACCGGCATTTGATACAAAGATTGTGCAATCTGCCTTCGCACTAATTGCTGCAGTCGTGTTGGACCAGTGATTCCGAAACGTGGGGTGCACGCCCCGCAGTGGGGCAGTTTGATGTTTAGGGGGGAAGTTTGAGAATCAATTCTAAAGACGGGTGTTTAGTTCCCTGTAAAAATATCAACAGGAAAAACGTCTACAAAAATGTATTTGTTCCAGGGGAACAGCACGACTCTGGAGATTGCTATGTGAAGGGCAAGGCGTAATATCACCCCCGTGTGCGTTGCTACAGCCAGAGCTCAATCACAGCAACCACGGGGACACAAGTACGTCCCCTGAGAACACACGTTTTCGGGTTCACATCCAGTCCCGGCTAGCAAACTTGAAAGATACAAAAAACACAAGAAAGAGAAGGCCATGCAAAAGTTGCAGCTGTTCTAAGCAGTGCATAAGCCCAGAGCAGTTGCCCGGACTCGATTATAAACGTAGAAATCCCTGGCTTCATATCACGGACGATCACGAGATATGGGCGACAAAAAGCTCGATCGAAGGAAGATAAGTCGAAGTTGTTGTTATGGTGAAGTTACGAGCCTTCAAAACGCGAATATTGAATTTAACAAAAACAAACCGAAAATCCCATCGTCGTCACCGTCACCGGGTTCTGCTGGCAAATGACTTAAGTAAGGATCACAATCAGCAAACCTTGGCGTGCGACAGCAGTGAAAAAATCCGGGCGCTGCTGTGGTTTCATTTAAATTATCAAGTTGTCAGGGTAAAGTTGATAGAAACTTTGACGCTGATTAAAAACAAACTGTGCGAGTTGATCAGTTCCTCTTCATAGCGACTGCGCTGCCGTCTCATGAACGCAACACAGTGTGATGGTAAAAAATAATATCTTAGCAATGGATGGATACGAACGTGCACGGCATGCGTAGGTCGGTCAGGCTTCGCCCACACACAACCGATCAAAACGAGTTGAGAACCGTTTCCCTCGCCTACTTTCCTTAATCGCAGAAACGTTACACCTTAAATGTAAGGTTAGGTCTTTCCTGCAGGTTAAAGTTTGATTTTTTCACCGTTTTTTGAAGCCGAAAGATACACCCACAAGCCGGACACAGTGTTGATGCAAACCAGCGAGAGGTTTGGTCAGCCTCGTAACTCAGCAACAGAGCAATGTCGGACAGACTGTAAAAAATTTTGTTCCTTAAATGTCTTGTCGCCGAAATGTCACGACCCCCAACTTGTACGTCACGACCCGAACTTATAACGTCACCACCCCTAACTGCTATACGTAACGACCCCGAACTGTTACGTCACGACCCCGAACTGTTACGTCACGACCCCGGACTGCTACGTCCGCGAGTCTTCGTTTCGCCGAAGTCTTTCACCTGCACTTGAACGTCGTATTCGTGTCGTAAACGCTTCTCCAGAAGATCCACATCCTCTCTGTGTTCGTCACAAAGCACGTCGCGAGACTGACTGTCCAGTTTCCCCAGATCGTTGACGTGTCCTATGATCATTCGCTGTCAAAGAAAAACGTCATCAAGTGCGCAAAACCACTGCAGCGACGACGTTTGAAATTTATCGAATAAAAACATCGGATATATTCAACAACAGAACGATAACATTTGTTATAACTTGCTCGAACGTAGAAGCAACCAATGCCAAGAGCGGCGGATAATTCCAATGGAACGACGTTAACTTGCCTTTCGCATCGTTGCGATAACAATCTGATGCAGTGGAAACTGCTCTTCTGGCGTCTTTTCTGGGACCACAGCCACGAACAATAAACGCGTATCGGTGATAATTAATTACAACTGCAGTTGCCTGTAAGTAATTTGGCAACGTATCGCCGTATGCACTCCGGGCAAAACACGGACACAAATTATTATCGCCCGTGAATCGCGAACAGTGGCGTTCAACCACCGCTCATCCGTTCTTACTTTGACGCAGTCCATCGCCCGGTCCGACCTGGATCTCGACTTTTCCTCGGCGGCCAATTTGTCCATGAGGGTCCTCGCTATTATTGTACAAACGTGAGGGACCTGGAAGCAAAGAACATTCACTTGGGAAAATGTCACTTGTCAGAAGGAACGCGAATTGCGACGTTCGGCGACAAGTGTTGCTGCAGACAAAATCTTTCCTGGAACCACATCTGCCTACGTCAGCGACGCCAAGCAGCAAATGCGTGACGTAATAACGAAAACTACGTGCGTTTAAGGTTTACCGTTGCAAGTGCCCATTGTAAGGACCGTCCGGTATTTTGCGTTCACACCAGGTTTGTCAGAAAAAGAGATTCGCTGCTTTTTTCTTTTTTGAGGACTAGTATTAATGAGCATCATGCAGTTGCAACGCCAACCGTATACATGACATCACAAAACCGCGCGCGAAGCACCAGTCATATTCCACAGGGTAGGGGCTGGTCCATTTCGACCAGTAAGGAAATTTCTAGAAAACACAGGGCAAATCTTATGGTGATGACGAAACCAGGTGAAAAAAGTTTACATAATTTGTGAACACGGTCGACCGTCATCGACAATATTAATATGAAATGTTCAGCTAGATACTGGAGGATTCGCAAACAAACATTTCGAAGTTAATGATAAAAGCTCACCTCTGCGTCCAGCAGCTCAGACAACAGCCCTGCACCTGCGGAGCGATATCGAAAGTTGTGCTTCTTCATGTGTTCGGCTTTGAGTTCGTCTATCCGGCCCAACTGGAAAAACACACGTGGTTCGTCAGTGACATATTATCACACCGTTTCAAGAAACAGTGCGACCTGCTGCGTTTTGGAAAAATGCGCTTCAACACCGGAGTGGACTAACCAGCGGATTGACAGCAAAACTTTTGTTGTCGTAATCACAAACAAACTTGAATTTTTTTCTTTATAACCATGTTGAAGCATACACGAAGCCTCGACTGGTGTCTTTGCAAATAAGAAGCTACCGGCGTACAAAAGGCTTCAACAAACAACAAAGCACAACGCAGATTATTTGCGCAGCAAGCAGCAGATGCGTCGCTGGTCAATGTTTAAGCCAAAAGCAAACACAGCGCTAAGTCTTTATTTGCATGAGACGCAATGAAATGACAGGTAAAGCCACAGTAGTCAAACAGACGTCCTTGTCTTCGACTGGCCACATAAGCGAGTGAAATCTGCAAAAACCATAGCGCCTTTTCTAACTGCAAAGTCAGTGCTTCAGCGTAAACTGTTCAAAGTTTCAGATTTGCTCTGAGGTATCACGACAGTTTGAAGTGAAGCCTGGTGCAAAAATAACAGAAACTACACTTTTTCAGAAACCATCTTGGAAAAATTTTCTCTCCACTCATTCGCAAGCAATTATTACCGCTGCCTGAATATCCTCGTCAGTCTCGAACTTTTGTCCCCCTCTCGCGAAGTCTATCAACTTCAATTGTCTCCCCAGAAGTTCCACATCCAATCGCCGGTACGTCATCACCCGCGTCACGAATGCTTGGCTCTTAAGCAATGATGCGGCAACTTCGTATTCGTCGATGACGCATTTCCGGTCACTGTTCAACACAAGTGCAGGTTTGTTACTGACGTCATCGCGCGTTTCTCCAGCACTAACAACGTCAACAGATAATCGACACGGACGAATTTAGCGGTTTGACCGCTCTACGTATTGTCTTTTTTATTGCTGCTTGTGAAATGGACAGCTCTGTAAATATTTGCCCTCCCGGGGTCAGAGGTCGTCATGGTCACCCTATTCATTTACCAGACATGAGCTTATTTAAAAAATAGTACAACAGCTGATGCTCTCCAAACACAGCGCGGCTCATGGTGACCCCATGTGTTTGTTTCCCAGCAAGGATTTTCAGCATAATATTTGGAAAAAACAGTTGCCCTCCATTTGCAAAAGTAGTCAGGATTTATTTAAACATCGCACAAACAAAAATCATCATAATCACCTTCAGAACCAACATCAAATCCATTTCAACATGAAGTTTGTCAAACCATCAAAGATCAAATAATTTCCTAAACATCAGATCTGTTGTCATAACAACATACTATGAAGGTTTATCGCTGCTCATGCGCGGTTGCATGCACTGTGAATGCAGGATACCCGTCCAATGTGAGGCAAGTACGGAATGAGAACGAAGTGGCAAAGTTCGCAACCGGCCTGGCTATCTGAACGCATTGTGACGCAACCGTGAGTCAAACCAAATGCGGGCGCTGGTTACTGGAGACACAAATGACGCCTTAAAACGTCACTAGGGTTCGTACAATTGCTCTCTTTGTGAACCTTGGTGACTATGATCAGATTTTGCAACTGGGTAGCATCGACTGGCATTCGACATTTTGTAAATCGTAATTATTAGCATCCACTGACATTTGACATTTCGCAATTGTTAGGTGACATTCCAACCTCAATTTACGCCCTCAAAATGCTGCGCCCGGGGTCAGATGTCTCCCCTTCCCCCTGGCTACGCCACTGTCTTCAAGACAGAATCAAAAGTTTTCTTCAAGTTATGCGTACAGCTAAATATCCTGAAGTCGAAGCAAGCTACAAAAACTGTCATATTGATATATATTTCAAAACAAAAACCGTAGTTGCACGTACAGCGAAATGTTGAACCCAGTGCCATATTTTTAGAAGTATTCAATTCAGTTATACGCAACTTTACCGGTAGCAGCAGCCAATGCTTCGAAGCCCCAACTGCATTAAGTTTGTTGCTGTTGCTGAGTTTTTAGCGAACTAACGCGGAACCGATCGATCAGGTCAAAAGCAACCTGAGCTAAATCTTTCCTAATGCTGCTATCTGACTGCAAACAAATCATCCAAAATCAGCGCGAAACAGTGAGGAGAGCAGTAACTATCAACATGTGCTGATGGAAGAGCTCTTGGGAACTTTTTCCTTTGGCCACCTCTCGCCAAAGTAGCGAATAACGGTAGCGGTGAAATGGTGAATGCTCGCTACCGCATCCGTTATCTTTTTCAAAAAAGAGCGGCGCTCCCGATGACGCTACTGGAAAATTAGCTCGCTACAGTAGCTCGCTATTTCAGTAGCTCGCTACTGCCCAGCTCTGGTTATAAAGTCATATTATCAAGTTTTTTAGGTGCACAAAAATATTATCAAGTTTTTTAGGTGCACTACTGCACAAAACCCACCCTTAGCATGCGTGGAAGTTTTAGGTGTCAGTGGTAAAATGGCCTAAGTGATGATCCTCTTCACAACTGCCCAGGCAAGCGAACCACGTGACTGACGTAAACCAATGAGAATTCAGCAAACCTGTCCGACATGAGGCACTGCTTGTTTAGACACCGGCAGATGTCGTCGCGAGCATTTCGCAAAACACTCCCTCGCACTTTCCCGTCATCGTCGTCATCACCGTCTTGTGTCGTCAGCGATCTGCAAGCTCCCGCCTCGCGTTCAACCAAGCGTGTCTGGGTCTGGTTCATCCGGGAACTTTTCTCGTCTGCTTTCTGCAAAAACACGATGTAACGAAACTGACAAAGAATGAAGGCAACTGATTCCTTGAAAAATTCAAAGTTCAAGTTTGCGTTGTTTTCTAAATCATTGTCGCTGAAACAACAGTACAAAAGACAAAAAACACTGATGATAGAACGAAGTTCGTTTATTTCACCATCGAGGAGCGAAATAAGCGGAAGCACGGCCTACTCAAGATACGCCCGGATATGTCACATTTTCCCGTCTGTTATTAACAGGCCGATTGTCGGCTGCTAGATCTGACTGCGAACGGGTGCAGGGTGTGTTTGAAGGAGGTTAGTTACGTGAGTTCTGAGCAGGTATATTGAAAAGTGATGTGTTAGTGCGTCCATGTGGCCACTCTGTTTCAAAAACAGTCTTACTGAGGCATGTTTAGTCTGGAGAATGTGCTGTTCAGCCCCAGAGTTTAGGCCTGCTATAGCCTACTGCACAAAACCCACCCTTAGCATGCGTGGAAGTTTTAGGTGTCAGTGGTATGTACGTCTACTTTGTCAGTGAAGTTTGTCAGTGACACAAGTTTAAAAGGTAACGTTGCTAGCTCGTTCGTCCTGAAAGCTACAGATCAGCTTTAGTTTTTAAAGCAATTATGATAAAGTATACTGAAGTACTGTACATGTCAAGAGTCTGCTGGATTGTAGCCTGCTTAAGAAGAGTAGGCTACAAGTAGTAATCCTCACTGAATGAGATGTGTAGGCTAAGTGCTAATCATGTTTTAAATGCTGAGTGTGTTCGACTTGGTTACTCTTACAGGCAAACCAGCAATATGGAAAAGTAGAAGGCACATGCAGTACACATGATTTGCAGACAGGGTCGTTGTAGCTTCCTGACTGACAGGTCCACATCAAGAAAACAGACAGCCACAAAATTCGTTAATTCACGTTACTTCAATTCGACGAGCCCACAAACTTGGCCAACAAACGCGTCAACGTTTAACGTGATTAGCGAAAATTATGAAACCCAGCCTTATGCTGTGAGGACCTTGTGTCCAGTATTATAAATAGCCTTATGCTATATCAGCCTTGTGCTGCAAAGACCTATACGTCTTCCGAAACTAAAGGACCACCTCCCAGTCCTCCATTCGTATACTGACCCGCTTCTCCGTTCCAATCACTCGGAAAAAACAACATTCCTCAAGGTATGCGGAATTACACAAAAAACGCGGCCAGTCAATTACTCGAGGCCTAGTCACCGCAATTAATACAATAAGGGAAAAACGTAACGCTAGGGTTACAGGCAAGCAAAGACACGCAACGATTCTGCGAACGTTACAGTAGTGTAAGTTTGGTTTTATGCTCTTTTTTTGTGATCGAGCAAAAAGTGATGCAGCTTGTGTTAAGTGTGATCATCATAAAATGGCAGTCTATTCTAAGACACTGTGAGGAGTGTGTTTATATAGCCTACAAATATCTTTTGGTGTCAAAGGTGTGGATGTTGAAATGACAACCTGCCAGTAAAAATTATTGCAAAACTATTTTTGGTTTTAATTGTCATACATCCATATTATGAAAAACTAAGTACAATGTGTGTCATTAATATTTTACAGTGGGTGCTACGTTTGGTTTGAAGGCTGCTCATTGTTAAATGGTTAATAGGTGCGTGGTTTATGGCTGTGAATGACTTGTTAACTAAGTGGATAAAGTTTGTGAACCGATGTGACTGGAAACCAACAAAAAATTCCATAGTATGCATTAAACATTTTAAAGGCGACTTAAATAAAAGGGGTAAAAGAATGACGTTAAAATGGGAAAAACAACCAGTTCCAACAATACATGCACAAAAAGCTTTAAAAAGACGTTCAACATTGCCTACTTCTAGCTTGCCAAGAAAGGCTCCTAAACAGAGTTTATCAGGCTGATGAAAATGAAACTTTTCAAGATCAGGATTTGATCCAATCATTTCATGATCTGAGCTCTTTGAATTCACCATGTGGTTATTTTTGTAAGAAAACTAGTACATGGATAATATATTACAATGTTGTTTTCAATGAAAAAACTGGCTTTCCTTGAGTCCAGGAAGTCATAAAAGTTGATGAACAGTTGCATGTGCAACTTCAGTTGTGCAGTGTCCCTTCTTGAGTTCCATGATGCTTTTATTCAAAGACAACCTTACCTACCCACTCGTGATGGCGCTGTTTGCATGCTAAAACACTACCTTGGAGGATTTGACATCACGTGCAGTCTTCATTTAACAGATGGAATCTTAAATCCTCAATTGTTACCAATATCTTTTACAACAACAAACAAAAACTTTTAGATGCAGTCAAAAGATTCTACAATTGGGTTCAAGAAGAGGCAGAGAGCAAAGCAGTCAAATTAAGATTGAGACATTTTACTTGAAAGGTAAGCAGAGGCCAGAGGTACTTCCATCGTTTATTAATTTTTTTATTGTAGCATTTTCATGGCTTTGTGATACATATTTTTGTAATGACAAGTGAAACTTGCATGCTGTGAAGGCCGTGTTCAGTGCAGTTTACTTAGCTTGTGTGTTTTTGGGCAGTCTGGGGGGGTTTTGGTGAGAACTAAAAAAAGCAGAAGTCTGGGCACACTGATAGCAAAACTTTTGCGCTATTGCAGAGGTGTGTTGCATTTTGCCTGCTAAAGATTGCAAACAAAGTTAGAAACTGCTGTGATTTGTTAGGTCAAATGGTCTTATAAAGTAGGCTATAGTTAACATTTTCTGGAATCCGTATATACTCTAGATTTGGATTATTTTTCGGACTATACAAGATTGAAGAAAAGTATGGAAAAGCTTCAAAAAATTCCCGTACATCGCTGGTGGCATTTAAAAAGTACGGTTACAGTCATGAAGTAAAGGTATGTGATCGAATTTAGTTACACTTTGATAAAAAACAAATCGGCTTGTTAATGATGGCCTGCAAAATGTGACATATCCGGCCGTATCTCCAGTAGGCCGTGGCGGAAGTTTTGGTCAAACCAATTCTCCACCGACACAATACGATAATTCGCAAAGCAACATGTTTTCAACTCTACCTACAACTTCAAGTTTTGGTTTGGAATTCTGTTTTTTTTCGTTGAGACATTTCGGTCATTTTTTTGCTGAAACATTTTGGTCACCGAGACATTTCGGTCATTTGCCTCACACCTGTATTAAAACTCGCCTTAAGAGTGTTCATAAGTCTATATTTTTACACATGCTGACCGAAATGACTATTTGTTTTGGTCTATGGCCGAAAAAAACAGGTTTGGATCAACTATAAGAAAATAAATAGTGGACGTTACACACTAATATTTCAAGAGCACAGTAGAAAGCTTCACCGAGCGAGCAACCCATGCCATTTACGAAGCAACAGTTTTGGTCAGTGTGGCTGACGCGGGATACCTTGAACTTGAGGCATATTTCAGCAAGCACAGTTTCGGCTTCCTCCACAGTCAAAGCATTGCTTTCGACAAGGGAAGTGCAAAGTTGTTCAATGGCTTCATCACCTCTTGTTTGAAGGGTCAACTTCCCCTTCTGTTAAAACAACGCAACAGATGGTTGGACAGTCAGTGACGTCAGAAAGCGTCACTGAAGCGAAACTTCAAGTTATTTTAATGACAAATCTGTTCTTCTCGCGAGGTCGGCGCTCAAATTTGTTTGAGGTTGGTGCAAATATCTTGACATATTCTACGAATCCCTGAAGAATTTCTCACAGATGATTTCAGGCACACCTAATGTGCAAATAACTCGTAGCTTTTCACAAACTTACAACGGTGGCTGGGAATTGAAGACCACAAAACATGTTACTCAAAATCCTGCCCCTGTAACCTCGGCGTGTTCATTCAAACCACTGCCCAAATAAGGAGTGGAAGTCTATTAAGTTCATCGGTTTTAATTATCTTTAAACCCAATCGCCAGCTAAACATTTCTACATGGCAACCCGAATAATTTTCAAAACTGAGACAGAAACATACGATGTCAAAAATCGAAATTTGAATTAAGCGCAACGAAAACTTTCTAAGATTTCTGAAAAAGCGAAGAACCGTGTTGCACAAAAACATTGTCAAAAATAACCGCTTATTTGCTGAAAAGAGAACATGAAGACTGACACCAAATTAGGCATACACCTTACCATATTTATACCAAACCATATTTATCAATATTTATCACAACAAAGCGCCGCTTTAACCACCGTACCACAGCAGTTCAGTATTTTCTCATCTGAGTGATGAAGTCCAGCTTTCTTTCACTTGTCAGACGTTTAGTGCAGTGAAGACAGCACTCGAGCGTGACGAACAGCGCCACAGCAACGCGGCGGGAGCAAGGGCGTGAAACGCTTAATCCGTCATTACACCGGGTCAACCAAAGTCAAACGAACACGCTAAGGAGTGACATTGCCACGCAACAAAACATTTTTACCTTTGGCAGCTGGGCGAGCAAAGCAGCTTCTGAGTTGAGTGTTTCCTGTAGCGCCGCAATCTCCTTCTCGCGAAATCGGAATATGACGTCGAAGTAACTCTGGGATGTGCAGCGAAGCGTGTCGGTATTACATACTTTACTTTTGTCAATGGTTGCTATAATTTAAGTATCTTAACGTCTGGTTGCTGGGAAGCGAGGAATTTTTGAAAAAAGTAGTTAACAATGATTGCTTCGCCATAGAAAAAAACGCCACCACGTGAACAGATACACGATGGAACCACATCACATCCAGCATTTGATGATTCTCGTTGACTGAGTGTGGTCGGATTGGAAACACCACCCAGACAAGCCCCTAATACCCTGACAAGCTCCTAATAGGAACCTCCATGCTCAAACTTAGCAAATTTCTGCGGCTACGCGCAGCTGATGATTGACGAACGACACCAAGTCTCGCGTCTAGTTAATCTTCCCGTACTTATAATACATTCGTGAGTGACGCTTTTTCTTTAAGCAGAAGAGTAAGAAAGGTCTGAAACAACAACTTCGCAGCTCGAGATTCCGCACAGCGTCGCAACGCCAACAGCACTTCACTGGGTTTGAAGGAGATCGCCAACGATCCATGTGTTGAGTGATTGATCAACGGATGTGTGAGAAGCGCAGACAGGCTTTTTGCAGATGGCTGAGTTCGCTTAAGTTCACAGTTGCTTTGAAATTTAGATGATAGGTTTAGGATGGTGCTGGTAGACAAAGCACTGGGTAGAAACGTGTGGTAATCACAGCAGAAGGAAACTTGAGAAACAAACATAACGTAGTAAAGATAACGACCGTTACAAATTTTGCAGGTGGCAAAAATGTTGCCTGCACAAACCACAGTGAGATAGATCGTCTTGAAGAATGTCATTAAATCATCACATGCAGCAATTAACAGGAAAGTGCATCTACCGTACGGGCAGCAACGCGTTTCTGAAAACACCCATGTATTACATCATTGTCAAGACTCAAGCTGCGTTCACAAGCAGCGTTGGAAGTGGATCTGAATCCTTGCGGACATTTTCATTTATTGCCTAACAAAGCAAAACAAATCTCAAAAGGAAATCCAGAATCTTCCACTCCGAAGTTTCCACACCTCACCGAACTGCTCGTACCGTTGCGTGTCACACGATGAGAAAACCGTAACATCGAATCGAAGCGGATTTTTCGGCCTTGTGCAAACGCAGTTTGTGATAATTTGGACCCAAAACTTACGTAAGAGAAAACAAGCAAAGTCAATCGCTCGTGGATTCTTTCCATAGAAAGCGGCGCAAAATATCACCCAATAGTTCGTTGCAGTAGGAATACAGAGAAATCATGATGTTCTCACAACAGCTGTGGAGTTTGTCCTGATCACAACACAAACATTTAAACGGGTAATTGACCGTGGCACTTTGCAATGAATGAGCTTTAACTAAAGCGATTTCAGGTTCTTGACGCAAGTTATGACACTGACTGTTAAGTTTTCGTGAAGCTGGTGTCAGTGACACATCTCTGCTGTTCGGCGCATAAGCTCTTGGTGATTTTCGTCTCTCACATCAGTTCTTCCGCAACAGTGTCCTTAATATGACGCTGCAAGGCAGGGAAAAATCCACATAATGGATTGCGAAAAAACGATACACTCCAAAACAGCAGGCAACACTGCAGTCAAAATCGCAGTCAAAATTGTCAAAATTGCATTCAGTAAAATACTCCCGAAGTCCAACTTCGTTCGACCGAAACCGCAGCAGTCATTGCCGCAGCAAAAGTCAATGTGACCAGGCGATGGTCAATTGCAGGCAAACGGGAATTACTGCTCGTTGGGGCGAGTACTTCCGGGTATCGCCGGTTTAACGCCAGTGACCCGGTTTTGATTGTTACCGCTTTGTTCACCGCACACACTGTCACGCGACCGAAGCTGAATGCAAGCGCGGTTCAAACTTTATCAGCTTTTCACCACCGAAGTTGCTGAGCGGCTGGAATTTTTTCGCGAGCACGTGCTTTACATGTATCAGCGTTATATTCATGTTTGCATTTTTTAATTTGATTTGGTTGACCGCATTTGGCGGCAGGCCGGAGCCTGAACTGTCTACCTTTGACCGTCGGTCGCACAATGGTGAACGCAATGGCAACAGGAAACGCTTTGCGGTATTTTAACTGTAACGGCGAATTTGCAAAGTTGCAAACATACCGTTTCACACAAACTATCGGTGTGCCGACCGATACTAATTAAACTATAGCGTCGAACAGTGCAAAGAACAACATCTTTAACTGCAACGGAGGTTGAAAATGCCTAATTTTCAACACAAGGTGATTTTGCCGTACCATTTTCTTTGTTAAGCAATGCACGAAGTTGCTGAGTAGATTCTTACTGCGAACAACATAGCCACAAATATCGAATCCATTATTTATTCAACGCTGAAAGGCGTATGCTGAAACCTTGAATACGTAGAATATATAGAATAAGTTGAAACGTTGAATAAAACATTATTTTCTTTGTGTTAGTTGCTCTATAGTGGTCGTGCCTTGCCACAGTTTCGAAAACCGTTCTCTCTGTTCGTGATGATGTTTTGACTAAAACCAGGAAGGCAGTCGCTTTTGCCTGAACTGTCAACGGAATTGCGCTTTCCTGTGAATTTGCACTCAGGCGTTCTTGATATCTCACGCACGCAGTGCTGGAAGTGAATCACTTTCCTCGCAACGGCAGGTTTTGCAAAACGTTGTTGGACACCGCGACAGAAGTTTCTCAGTTGAGCGGCGAATGCGATGAATCGATTAAAATGTCAAGAATGAACTTTGACAGTGAATCAATTGTCGAATTGTTTGAAATGTAAAAAGTAAAACTTCGTGTGCTGAGCAACACACAATATTTTCAAATGATGCACCAAAACGACGGATCTTGCTCATCGCCACTCACCGAGATGTAACGCATGAAAGCGTATTTTTTGGAAGTCTCGGGTCCATCAGTATAGGGCAGGGGTTCCCAACCTGGGGTACATGTACCCCTGGGGGTACATTTGCCTATCCGAAGGGGTACATTTAAGGTTAGCAATAGAAGGTAAAAATATATTT
>Ga0210059_1010528_pt1 | contig 14252 bp, 9 predicted proteins | sample Ectturendosymbi2_FD_188042 | JGI IMG/M metagenome (GOLD analysis project Ga0210059, IMG submission 188042) | Ecteinascidia turbinata endosymbiont from Florida, USA - Sample 2 (SPAdes) (version 2) | ecosystem: Host-associated > Tunicates > Ascidians > Unclassified | place: Key West, Florida... | reverse complement strand
GCAACTTTTTCGATTTTTGCATGTTACTTTTCGCAACTTTTTCGATTTTTGCATGCAAAATAGGTTGTTTCAAGTCTTTCACAGTCAAATGTGCGCATAAATGCAACTTACAGCGCATAAATGCAACTTTCGCTGAAAATAAATGCAACTTTCGCTGAAAATAAATGCAACTTTCTCGCTTTGTTACTGCAACAAAAACTTGCCCTAGTAATTATACATTTTACATTGATCACATACCGAACAGAAAATTGGAGAACAAATATACATATAGACCTCGACCGATACGGCTTTTTTGGCCCGATATCGATGTTTTTCATTGCTCAAGCCACAGTTGAGAAACATAATAGTGCATTTTTTCTTCAGTATGTAGGCCACAGTCAACCATCACAACACCACTCCTAATTTGTTTGCAGGCAGTCGCTAGTCATCTCATCAGTTTACCCCGCAAAAACTTGCGAGCGAATATTAAGTCATAGAGCGGTTTATTGGGACGATTGCATGGCGGTTTGTATACTATGCACTACTTGATGTAGTTTCGGAGGGATGAGTGCCTAAGTAACAGGACAGAGAATTTGCGTTAATCAGAGACGAAGTAGCAACTTGGGTTTCCGAACACTTCGTGCAGAACAATAGCATAGCGGCTTTCATGAGCAAAAGCTGCCGACATACATAGGCGGAATTTTTCCGATATGATACATCGACAACATCGGCTTGCTGATGCATCGGTCGAGCTCTATATACATGAGATAAATTCTTGTCAGTATGGTAATGTATGAGATGATATCATTTTAAGTCTCCATTGCACAAATATACAATTTCTTCACAAAAAATATCTTTAAAAAATTTACAGACTATTTTCTCTCAAGTTTCAAAACAGCTCTAAAGAACAATTTGTTTTCCTTGACTTCAAGTATAAAAATTCCTTTTTGACCAAACGTCATTCAAACACACGATTTACCAACATATTTTAATCAGATAGCAGTTGTGAAAATATCGCAGATTTGCGCTGCTTCTTTTTCAACAACTAATAAGTACAAAACTAGCATCAAACACACAGCTATTTATAGATTATTATCAGCACATTCCTCATCCAAACCTTGACTGGAGTTCAAGAAGTTTCTGACCAGATCTTCCAGAAAACTGAGGTTTAATGATAATTTCGTTATCGTTGTCTGAATCATTTTCAAATCCCAGCACATCACCACAAATTCTTTCCTGCAATTGAGCATATCGAATCGTGCTAATCATTGAAATACAGTATTAGTAACCCCGCTTATTGTTAACCGGGAGACACATTTTCGCTACTTTCATGCGCATAAACGAGTGTGGCCGACTGTACTACTGCTGGAAGTTGCTAAATCGATTAACACTGTACACAACAGTTACAGGCAACGTGCAATTTTTTGTTTATTGCCGTAAAACAATGTTCATTTCCGAGCAAAAGCATTAAGAGCAATTTGCCTCATTGGTTGTTGGTGGTGTAGAAACAGCCGAACATGGCCGTTCAATATTTCAAATTCATGCATTTTGTTACATCCTTTCGACTCCAGTCCAATTTGCAAACGGTACATATAGAATCTCATTTCAGCGCAGGATATTTCATAGGCGGCAACGGCAGATGTTGAGGTGTTTGGTGGCAGCACATTGACTGCACTTGGACAGTGCTAAGTAATTTTCTAAAATCTCAAGTTTCTTAGACAAGGCTACGTCTGCACGTCTCTTCGCCATTTGAAAATAAATTCTACAGAGCACCAGCTGTCTTCCTTAGATCTGCGACGAAACAGTTGGGTTAAGAACTAGGTCAGCAGCGTAACGAAGTGTGAAATCGTCGAAAGCAAGACAAAGTGTGAGACGACGCTTTTTCACCCAAATTTAAGTAAATGTGTTCGAAAATTGGGCTCATTAAGCAGGGTTTGGGGTTAATAAAGAGGGTGTTTTTATTACAGGAATCAATGGAGTAATTCCGGATCGGACCGCGCCTGTTAAGCGGGTGGGCTTACAGTGCTGTGCAGAAGTTGCCTAATATCATTTTGCCTTTTGTTTAAATTAAACACTGTCATTTCTATGAAACAGGAAAGAATAAAGCATGAACAAACAAATAAAACAGTTCTGCAAGATAATTAGTTTTTTTGTGTGACCTCCATAGTTCCTCAACAGCGCTGCAATTAATTAAGGCATGTTGTCTGCAAGCTTCTTGTTGTATTCGTAAGAGATTTCCTAAGTACATAATTCTTTTATAGTGGTCATATTTTCTGGCTTGTTGGCTGTTTTCCCAACACCTTTTTCTTTAACAGCATCCACAGATCAACAGCATCCCAACACCTTTTTCTTTAACAGCATCCACAAATTTTCAATGTGATTTAAGTCTGGCCATCTCCAGACCAGTCCAACAATCAAATATTTTCTCGCCCAAGAAATTCTTAACAACCTTACTTTTATGACAAGGGGACCCATCGTGCATGACAGTGTTGCCTTGATGAACAGACATGCAATTGTAACATCTGCTTTGAAACTTTGAAATATTTTGCTCTAGAGATGAACCGATAATATTGGCGTCGGCCACGCCAATATCGGCCGATATTTCGATTTTACTGATATATCGGAATAGTCTCAAACGGCCGATTTTATTGGGCTCAGTAGGTGTTGACAGAACGCTGTTATATTCCTTACGCATCCAGAAAACTTGCGCAAGAAAGCACAACAAAGCTTGCAAGACAAGACAGAAATCTTGTCAAAACGTTACTGGTGTTTTGGAAAAAGTTTCATTTTTGGCAAATGTTAATTGAATGCACTATTGTACTAACTTTAACCTCCTTACATGGACATCGGAAGGGGAGGGCTTTTATGAAAATTCTTGCAAAAAAAGGTTGTTTTCTTAATTTCAAGCGGGAAAAAACAAATTTCACCACTTATTCCCCCCTAGAAAAATTTTGGCAAAATCCCCTAGTGGCCCCTCTTTGAAAAATCCTTCCGATGCCCATGCCTCATAACTTGATTTTGTTTTGTACTTCCTTGTTACTTTTCATTGTTCAACATCTTTCGTAAGCACGGTAAACTATTCTCTTTCATTCAGTGTTCCGTTCTTATTGCTTTGTTATTTTTAACATTTTGTTTTTATTCATTGCAGACAGTACATACTATGCTAACAAGTTAATCAGATTAATTAAAAATCATATCAAAATATAGAAATTTTAGCTCATAAATCCTGATTTTTGAAGTTTTTGAAAAAAGGTAAGGAATACAAAATAAGAATACATTTTATTTTTGATAATGAAGCAGAAAACAAGATCTAAAAATTTTGGAAATATTGGTTATTGCCATTGTTATCGGTCCATGAATGGTCGATATATTGGTATTGGTCTCCAAAAAGCCATATCGGTCAATCTCTATTTTGCTCCATTCATGCTCCTTCAAAGAGCACAAATGTGGACAACCGTGATAGCAGCCAGGGCCGTGGAGCCGGAGCCCCAAGCGAATTAGGATGGCCAAAAAAATTTGTATGGTGGAGGTGGAGCCTGAAATTTGGGTTCCTGTTCCACAGACAGTTTGTGGGGAAAGCAAGTTTTACCAACATTACATTGGTTTTCAGTGGGCCAAATTGTTCTGGAGCCAGAGCCCAAAACTTTTAGATCGGTGGTTCCCAACCAAGGAGGAATTCCTGACCAAGGAAGGAGTTCTGGGAAGGAATTTCCACTTTATAGTTTAAGTTATCTATTCATTGTGTTTTACTTCTTTAAGTTGCCATTGGCTCTTGCAATTAGTTGTATCACTTTATTTTTGTAAGTTATTTAGTGGGCTATCACATGTTTTTGTTGACAAACTTTAGTGACATTATTTGATAAAAAGTAGTTTTTGTCCCACTTTTATTACTCAAGTTATTGTCGTCAAAAAAGACCATTGTTCCAACTGTAGTTAATACTAGCCTACGAACTGGAACAGGGGAGGAACGAACATTCCGTAGGGGAGGAGTGAAGACTTTCAAAATGAACAAAGGGAGGAATGTATCAAAAAAAGTTGGGAACCACTGATCTAGATGTTGGAGCCAAAACCAAAAAATGTATATGCCTGGAGCTGGAGCCTGAAATTTAAGTTCCAGCTCCACAGCCCTTATAGCAGCAGCTGGCAAAGCCCACAAACCATCTGGCTTAGGGGGCGGTTCACTTTAGGAACAGTGTATTTCTCGTGGTGTCATTTTCCAGGTCACCAAACATATTGCATGCAAACAGAAAACTATTGTACTGAAGATTCATCTTAAAAACAGCATGTTGCATCAATCCCCTTATGTCTGAGACGCTTCTTTATCATCAGGGCAAAGGGTTTCAGGCTGGTTGGCATGCTTTCAGGCCAAAACTTATGTTTATACAATAGCATTTGCTTTGAAACGTTGCAGTTTGGTACATCATAAGCGTGTTTTTGCAATATTTCCATTGATGTCAATTTATTAATAGAGCTCTAAAATTTTTTTGCAGCAATGTAATAAGCGGGTACTACTGTATATTGCATAATAAACATAAGAGCCCATGTATTTACACAAATGCAGGGGTACAAAGCATTGGAAAGCCTGCATCATATGCAATTTTCATTTTTTTGCAAAATATGAAGTGCTGACAGCCCAACACCTTTCATGAAAAACGAATGAAGAATTTCGAAGTGACTTAAATTTGAAATATTGCATCTTGCTACCAAGCAATTACACAAGTGTTGAACATTAAAAAAAACCTTTGATTTTGTAGCAGGTACATGGTCATCTTCATCACTATCAAATTTTATGTGCTTGTTTGGCTTGTGTTCTGAGTCCTGCAAAATATCAGGAAAACATGTTAAAACTACTTTTTTTAAAAATGCAGCCTTGTGAAAGCACATAAACCAGATTTAAGCTTTTTGGAAATGTTACTTGACACTTTCACACCCGGGTTAATTCAAGTGGTTCGCAAAAAAACAGCTGGATCGCATGTGGCTTTGCATGGGAATTTCTCTGGTCCGGTAAGCGCTACAGATGCAGTCAAATGCTCAAAAGATTCGGCAAGTCTTGTAGTTTGCACCCCAAAAAAATTTTTTGTTTGGGGAGTGCGGTTTTTTGTGAGTGACTTTGTGGAGAACTTTTAGGCCACCTTCACCTGGCCCCAAGCCACTAGATGGTAGTATTTGGCTGAAGTTTTTATTGGATTCTAGGCTACAATCAGAGTCTTTTGATACTTTGGATGACTTGCTGGGGTTTCAGTTTGAAAAGTTATGATCTAAAGTAATAGAAATATTTGACTAATTAGGTAATTAGATAATTGATTAATTTGTTTATTTTAGATCATAACATTATGAACCCGAACTGCTAGAAAGTTGATCAAAGGCTCAAAAGACTCAGACTCAAGCCTAGTTTTACAATGAAAACTTCAACGAAATACTTTGGCCTAGCGGTTGGGCCCTAGGCCAGGTAACATGAGCCAAAATGGTCCCAAAACTACTTCACTTATGATGTCACTCACAAAAAATCCACAAAAACCAACCAAAAATTTTTTTCGAGTGCAGACTAGAAGACTGGCCGATCTGTTTGAGTCCTTGAACAGCTCTCTAGCGCAATCGGTGGAGGAGCTATGGTGTTGGTAAGGCAACTGACAATAGCTGGTTTTAGGCCAATTTTGAAGTACGAATTATCGTACCCTGGCTCTCAAAGTGTTAAATATGCTTTGCATGTGGAATCAAACATGATGGGAACATGGATAAAAAATTTAGATTGCAGCCAATTAAAGTTCATTCAGATTTTCATAAATCATGTGAGTGGACCTTATCTGACCACTGTACAATACTTTGATCAGTAAAATTTGCATGTTTGGTGCAGGTTTGACACCTTTTTCTTCAAACTCACAATGCTTTCTGAACACACATTCCATAATTAAAATAGGTGAATTGCACACAAAAGAAGTTGTTCAAAGCTGCCATATTCATCAAATGGGATCACAAATTTCTTGTTGAAGATTAATGTGAAAGATTTATCATGCCATTAATTGTGTGATCGGGTGATTTGGGCCAATCTAAAAACGTATGCAAAATCACATTGAAGTACAAAGACTAATTGACCCAATACACAAACTACCAACACACCATTTACCAGGTTCTTAAGAACATCCTGAAGTCGTTTGTTAGAAAGCTCTTTTATAGCTTTTCTTTTCTGCATTGACTGCAAACGAACTTGATTTGAAGCAGCTTTTTTGGAAAGACCACTACTTCCTTTCATTTTGGAACATTTGCACCTTCACAATTTTATTTACAACTACTCGCTTTTTGGAATGTGACAGTCTGTTTAAGCAAATACACTCATAAGATCAAGGCTATCCATTGCTAAATTAAGAAATAGAAGTTATATACAGAAATTTCAGGCAATTGGAAAAAATACTTCAGGAAAGCTATTTGATGTGAGACAGCTGGTTGTGGTCTTGACCTCAATTTACTCTGCAACCAGTGCTTGTAATGTATTTGCATACCTACTTTGTCAAGCACATGCCAAATGCTATATAAGTCAAAAGTCTAAAACTCGAATAAAGCAAATGTAATATAGCTATGTACATATAATTCTATTCGCAGCTTCTCCAAAAATGGTTCACGACCTCTCTGAGGGTTGCGAACCATAGGTTGAAAACCACTATTCTAACTGATTCCAAACCTACCAAGTATCATATCAAAAGGGTGGAATGAAACTTTGAAAGAAAAATACTTTTAAAAACTGGTTATTCTTGCTCAACAGACTATAGCAGTGGTCATCAACCTGTTTGTTACCACAGACTGGTCAACACTTGACAATTTTACTATGGCCCGGGAATACTCTGATGGTTGTTATTTTTCTACATTTGAAATGTAATTACCAGTTTGAACCATAAGATAAGGCTACTGCATATTTGTGTGCCCACTAAGACTCACAAGCGTTCATGAGAAGAATTGACCAATCACATGCCCAGAAACGAAGTGGTGCCACCACCAGTATACATTTCATGATTTCGCCATGCCAGTCCATGGCCTAGGGACCACTGAACCATGGTACATCTCGCAATAGACCATTGTTAGAAAACATAAAAACAATACAAAACAGTTTAAATGTGCATTGAGAGTTTGCCAAAAATGAAAAAGAACAACATAACATATAGGCAGTGGCTACAGAACCATCGATGGATCTTTAAATTTGAAACCTTATTTGACCATCTCATTCAACGCGACAGTAATGCACAAGCAGAGTGCAGTAGGCTTTGTAGAAACAGAGTAAATACAAAAGTAAACCTAAAACCTAACCCTAACCTAATGCTAAGCTAACACTAACCTAACCCTTAACTCACACTAACCACCCTAACCTAACCCTAAACTAATGCTTATGCTAACCTAATGCCAAGCTAATGCTTAGCTAACACAGAGCTAATGCTAAGCTAACACTAATCTAACACTAACCCCTAAAACAAAAGTTTGTAAAGTTTTGAGTATTGAAATGTGCAAGCAGTCATTACAAAAACGTAAGGTGCTAAGTGGAGAGGCGAACCCTGAACCATTGACATGGTAGACTAGGAACCTATCCCGTAGGCTGCCAGATCAACGCTAGCTGAATGATAAACTGAAAGATTTATTCGAACTGCGTCATGCGAGGTGGGATGGTCAAATAAGTTTTGAAACAAGAAGATCCATGGGTGGTTCCATAGCCACTTCCTAACATAAACATGCAAGAGCTTTCCAAATTTCTGAAAATATTACTTGCTAATGATCTTGCAACTACTACTTTGCTAATGATCTTTGTCCATAACAAATGTGTTCTTTAACACCTTAAAAAAAGCTACTTTGTCACTGAACAATTGCTTTTACTTACAAAAAACATTGGTTGTAGTTTTCCATCAAATAAGTATTAACACCTTTGCTGCCAGGGCAGTTCGTGTTAACCACGTTTCTAGTGTCACTTAGCAACTCCATAACTCGCCAGGTGATTGAGTTACAGAGCTGTCCAAACCCTCAAAAATACAGCAAGTGTTCTAGTTTGGATTTTTCAAAAATTTAAAGTTCTGGGCTTCATTTTTTTTGTGGGTGATGTCATAACTACAAACTAAGATAGGTTTTAGAGTAATTTGGCCAAGGTTACTAGGCCCTGGGTTTTAACTGCTAGATGGAATTGTTTGACTCATGTTTTAGTGTAAACAAGCCTAATCTGAGTCTTTTGAGCCTTTGATTAGCTTTCTAACTGGCAACATACCATACAGTAACAGGCTGAAGCTTGCATTTTCATGTATGGTACCAGTGAGGTGAAAGTTCAAACCCAAATAGAAATCATGATTGTAGAATTTTTTCAAATATATGTGACAATTTTGTGACTTAAACAGAATTATTCAAAACTTGTAGGGCATTTGAGAAAGGAAATGACTACAGATATGCTTAGCCTGACACAATTCAAATAAAAGGGTCAGTTTGTTATTCAAATGGCATGGGTCTCATGGTGTAGCTCAGCTACTCACTAGCTGTTATGCGTTAGAGCTAGGATGCGAATGGTTTTAGGTTCGACTCACACTTTGCCGACTTAACTTTTGTATTTCTTTACTTTTTTCAGGCATACGTGTTACCTGGACGGGTTAGTGTTAGGTTAGGGTTAAGTTAGCATTAGGTTATTGTTAGCTTAAGGATAGGTCAACGTTAGGTTAGCGTGACGTTAGGGTTAGGTTAGCATTAGCTTAGGATTAGGGTTTGGGCTGCCGTTAGGGTCAAGGTTAGGTTTAGATTTTACATTTACTTCGTTTCTACCAAGCGTACTTCACTCTCGCCATGTGTTACTGTTACGTCACAGGTGGCGTATTAATACGTTTTCAAATTTCAAGATCTACAGGTGTATCTGGAGCCATTGCCTTTAAGAAACAGTTATTTTGTTGGTAATACCTAATGGCACGGGCAAAAGATTTTTGGATTCCAACAGGTCTAACTGATATACTACAGGTAGTATGATCTGACATCATCACCACTATCCACTACCCAGTACCTGTCATGGCTGCAGCAACAAAAGTTTGTATAATTTTATGTGCAGTAATTGTGGCAGGGATGTACCAAGCAATACCTGCCATGACACAATGTTATCCACTACAACCATTGGTAATGTGGAAGGCTACAGTCAATTTTGCCCCTGTGTTACCGTGTTGTGTAAGTTTTTTTTTTCTGCACCTGCTCACAACTGCGTCACGCTCAACAATGACAGTAAGCTCAACCTAGAACCAATGTCCTAGGCTGAACAAACAACGCAGCTTACAAGTACAACTTCATCACTAAAGAGGACAGCATTTAGGCAGGGCACGTGCTGTCTTTATCAGCTGGTACTATATCAGCGGCACAGTAGCCTACAATGATGCGGCGTACACGTTTTCCACTTTCATTTCTCCTCTCAAAAGGGTTTTCCCCTGATTCTGGAGCGTACAGGGCGCTTTAAGATTGTTCCAAACAGATCTTGTAAGCTCCTGTCCGTTTAAACTGATTGCTGCAGGTGAATTTTCCATATATACCAAATCAAAAATTTATGCTCTCTCAACCTCAACAGCCTGACAGAGATGAGCACGGATCAGGACTGGATCGGACTGCAATTTTTTTGAAAATTGGCGGACAGGACTGGATGGGACTGAGAAAATATTTTTTGTTTTAATGTGATTATTCTGAACGGATCAAAAATTTTAGTTGTGAAATGATTTTGCAGATTTGCTAAATGGCAATGTGATTTTGCCATTAATGACAAAATCTCTGCTGAGACTATTTTGCCATTTTAACTCTATCCACCTTTGCCCACATACAACGATGCGTTATAGTAGAAACGTAAGCATAGTTGAGTGGTAAGAGTCTATGCCTGTTGTGCGTGTGTTCGTTGGTTCTGCTCTCACCATTTCCTTTGGCTTAGCTTAAAGAGATTACTGCTTTGATGTGAATGCTTTTTATATTAGTAATTAGCGCCCTACTCCGCAGTAGTGCTGTAACAAGTGTTACGTTTTAGCTAACAATAGTGTTAAGAATGTGTCTGTACCCCTATGGTTCTGTCTTCAATGCAGTTGCAAAAAGTGTCTGTAACCCTGTGATTTCGCCGGCTTCAATGTCTTGTACTACGTTCTGTATTGTCAGTTTTATCAACCTGCGTTCTGCAGAGTGTGTGTGTTCATACTATGGACTGCGCGTCTGCTAAAAACAAATAAATTAAACTTCCATGTAGTTTTTGTGTCACTCGTATTCCTGCCCCACACTTTTTTCGGCATTCAACAAGTTACTTTTTTAAGGTCAGGTAAGTTTGAAAATAATTTCTGAATTGTTTTGAAGGCTGCTTCTGCTCCGGAAACGTCCCAGTAAGCCTGGGTGATGGCGAGAGTGCGATACAGGCAAACAAGGCTTTGGTCACTAAACGTGTTTTTTAAATTTACCTGAACAGGATAACCCCTGTACTTTGAATAAAGTTGATGTCCAAAGACTTAGGATGCCGTTTGACTAAACTTTCCTGCGATGCAATTGACTTTTTGCGCGTAAAGTGAGGCGGCAGCTGAGTCTACGGCATCACATTTCAGCAACTATGCGAAAAAGATTCAGCTTCTACGGCAAGTGCTGATTGCACGGGCGTGCTTATCTCTGGCAACCATGCCGGTAACGTATCAATGCGCGACTTTTACCCAACCCAACCTTGTATTTGACATCATAATTAACCCGGTCAATCTGACCTGACAGCAAGCACAGGTTCGCAATGTGTAGCAGCGTCTTCGGGGAACAACAAACCATTGATGCTGCTGTGACTTCTGCAACAAGTCCAAAGCGCGGCAGTCAAGACCAAAAACGAATGCGAGACGTCTGGAACTGCAGCGCTGCGTCAAACTCTGTTTTGTCAACGTTTCCGAACACCCAGTCTCAACCAGAGATGATCGGGTAGCGGTTTTTGTACCGGTACTACCCGATCCTATTCTATTTCCAGCGTTGTCATTGCTTGGGTTACATGTCGCAAACCGGTGTCCTTTTTTTCATGTAATCAATAGTTTCAATAGATATTTGTTGTTTTGATTTTGATTTAATTTTTGACATAGCGATTTAGTTTCTCGTTCATGATTTTGCGATGACAGGGCATCTGCATTCTGCAACACCCAGTACTTTTGGTTTTGATAATTTACGTGTTTTACTCAAGATGTGTGGTCCAAATCACAACGGTCAGGTGCAGAACGCAAGGATGTAGAAATATTTTGGCACAATTCATTACAGGATAGCTGTTGACGGTACAGTACACACAGGCAATGCTTCATGAAGACTTAACCAGCAACTACTGCATTCGGTGATCTTCATGGTTGTGGAAAGAGGGAGATTTTTATTGGAATGATTCCAGTCGGATTATTTGTTTCCGATCGCAAATGATGATCTTGGAAACCGCACATCCCCGATTCGCGCGGATGTGCAGGCACTAGGAATGCTTCAAGACGAGCTGTCTGTCCTCACAACAAGCTATACCCGGACCGACAACAACGTATATAACACCCCTAAGATAATCTGCTCTTCCATCTGATGCCAACTACAAAATGTATTTTGCTGCATAGAATCAAAGACGCGAGTACAAGGAACAGCTACAAACACAATAAGTCAATGGAACGTATGCAAATCACCAGGTCGCACATGCTTTATGAGAGCGCAGGTAATATATAACGGGTTGTGAGGAGCAAGTAATTGGCAACTTAATAAACTCACACAGCTGTGTTCGCACAAAAATGCCGGAACTGCGAAACACGTTGAAGTATCTTCGCACACCATCCACACATGGGGCATTTCATGCCGGGGGGTTTGTACAAGGGAAGTTTCCAAAACCGGATTGTCGTTTCGTGGACAACATGGTGGGGCTGGCAAAGTGGGAAATGTTTTGCAACTTGCACGTCAAACTGGCATTACGGGGCCGAACCAGCCTCTGATCTGCTTCATGAGGCTGAACGGACATCAGTGATGCTGGCAACTCGTGAAGTACGATGTACAGCACACTGTGATGCCCATGCTACATAACAATGACCAGTAACAAACACTTTGTGACGCCACACCGGATTCTCGTGCACACACCAGGAGCGAAGCATGCAACACCGCAAGTTAATGCGGAAGCAGGTTAGCGCAGTGAAGCCACCTCTTTGCAGCAATGCTTGAGATTTGCTAGGCGCAGAAATAATTTTCCTGCAAGTTCGTCTTTGGCGTTGATACTTTCAAGCATGGGAGGATAAAGAACATGTACCGCGTGTATTTCTACAAAACGGACATTAGAACTGCTTTTTGGTGATGATGAATTTCGGAACAGAGACCATTAATTTCAATGTGGATAGTTAGGCATTAACAAAAAACACTTACTGCTGATAGACGAGGTCCCCACTGTTCGGGAGTCTGTTGAGTGCTAAGAAAAGCTAAACAGCAAGTCCGAGCTAAACCCATCCTTTCGAGATAGCACCAAGAACAAAAAAATAAATATTTGAAGCCGACTTTCACCGAAAACAAATTTTTCATAAAAATTTAATGCGGAAGATGACGTTCACTTCCCGAAACTATGTTGATGCAAAGCACGGAGTCGTTAAACATGCATCAGTGCGATCCAACCGGAGTTGGGTAGTAGTAGAAAAGATGCTACAGGCAATAATAGATACTTGTGCGCGGTTGACTTAAACCATCGAGACAAATGTTCATCTCGCAGATGCGAACGCACGACCAGCTGCATTCTGAGCTCCTTCTGCAGCACGTTTTCGTCTGCATGGAAGAATTGCTTCATGATTCCAAAGTCTTACTGTTTCAGACAAAAACATGAATGCAGAACTGTGCGTAAGTTGGTTCCACAGCAGATAAAGATATTTCCGAGTCGTTTTCGACGACACAGATGCAACTATTCTTTCAACAAATGACACTGATGTGTATTCGGCGACACCTAGCGGCTCCATGACGTTAAGGAAGTTTTGAAAAAGCAGATCAAGATTTTCCAAAAAAACAAGTCGTCAAAAGATAATTTTGGTTCCCTCCTCAACATCAACACCTACTTCGGTAGGAACTATGTTAATTTTTTTATAACTTCACTTGCTATTATTTCTTCCGATATGAAATAAACGAAAAAAGCGGAATTTTGAATTTTCGTCAAGACATCCCACGTTGAAAGCAACTTAATTTCTTGAACCGCGCGCTGAGCATTGTGACGTCAGAACCCCAACGTGCACATGAACTGGTCAATGGACGGCAGAAGGAAAATCATTTGTTTCGTGGCTGATCATGGCTTCCGAGATAACAAACGGAAGAACAAAAACTGAAGCAGCAAAAAAACTAGTTAACCACTGACGAAGAAAATCGTTGCCTAAAATCATCGTCTACAACGTAACTTTCTATATAAGCAAGGTACACAATTCAAAACAAAATGTACATTTACACTTTTTTCAATCGAGTGCTGGCGATAAGCAGTTCTCAGTGAAGAAACGTCATACAACGCGGTACAAGCTGACCACCTACAAGTGAAGATACGCTTAAAAATGAAAATCAAGTGAAGAAACCTGCTTTAAATCGCATGTCTATCTCATGACAGTAAACTTCATTTGGAACAGGAAGAAACAATGACAACAAGCTACCAATAGTTTTGTTGTTTGCGGCCAAAGCAATGCGCGCATAAGTTGCTGGAGAACTTGCAATCAAATGTGTCTTGAAGCAAAAACGTTGAAGAAATGTTAGCGACCATGGCATAGACTCCTTACACTAAGGCATTCTTTTCCTGCTTGCTTCCTTCCATCAACGTGGAATGAGTTGTTGCCGACAACGAAGAAATCTCATGTTTCTTTTTCATGTCGATACTTTTGACGACAGAATAAGATCCGGTTCCCACCAAAACCAATAAATTTGAAACCCACCAAAGAACCGTCTTAACCTGTAAAGCAGCCACATTCTGATCAGGCTCAAACCTTCACTTCATGTTTGTATTCCAACCACACGTTCCCTTCTGAACAGGGTATCATCAGCACAACAGTGACTACAACAGGAGTGCTTCGTTACTCACGCAAACAACTCTGGTTCTTTTTACGCCCGTAGTTGAAAAGCAACTTACAACCCTGGCCAGGCAGTGACCCCGAAATTTTGTTGTGCCCAGAAAAATTTGTTTTTAACGTACAGGGTGTCCATAAAGTCCTGCACACATTAAAAATTTTTATATCGCAAAAACCACATAAGGTAGAAACTTTACATTTTCGACAGTGAATTATACTACCATAAAGTTTGTTTGTTATTTTTTACAGGTTATTTTA
>Ga0210059_1010527_pt1 | contig 14254 bp, 12 predicted proteins | sample Ectturendosymbi2_FD_188042 | JGI IMG/M metagenome (GOLD analysis project Ga0210059, IMG submission 188042) | Ecteinascidia turbinata endosymbiont from Florida, USA - Sample 2 (SPAdes) (version 2) | ecosystem: Host-associated > Tunicates > Ascidians > Unclassified | place: Key West, Florida... | reverse complement strand
GGGGGGGGGGCTTTGGTGTGTTTATCTCCCCAAACGAAGCTCCAAGACCCCTAAATTGAAATATGAAACACTGCAAATCAGTGCAGTTTTTGTCAATTTTTAGAATGTGAAGCACCTCTGTGCAAACGTAAATCCCCCTCTATTGAAGACTTTCTGGTGACGGTTCTGAAAATATTCACAAGCCTATGTTGGGTTTGATACTTCGATAGGGTTAATCATAGCAAATTAATCTTCATTACAACGGAAAGTCACCATGCAGGATAGATATTTATGTTAGCCCCCCTACATTTTCCTTGGCCCCGCAGTGCCCCCCCACTTTTTTAATTCTAGAATCGCCATTGCCCATCATTCCACCGCACTCCAGCGCCCTTGCCACCACCCCTGCCATTTGTCATGTTCCTACTTTTTAAATCTTGTTTATTTAATTTCTTCTCTTTTCTGGCGTCTTTCTGGTTTTTGTTAACTGATTTGTGCGTAGTAGGTCAATAAACGAAACGATTTGGTTGTCATGTTTTCCGATGCCGAATTCTATTACCGGATAATAGAACTTATTTCGATGTTATTAGTATTTGTAGAGGTGAAACGCTAACCTGCACTGTTGTACAGCAGAGGTGGACAAAAAGCGAAGTTTGGAGTCCGCGGAGGCGGACTCCGCATGTTTTTTGCGGAGCGGAGGAGTAGATCAATTTTTTAAAATATTCTTTGCAAAGTTCAAACTCATTATTGTTTTCAGATTTTCGGGAAAGTTTTGTGGGGTTACTTCAAATATGCCCTTTGCTGACACAGCATTAGCGAGCTTTTCTATGTTCAGAGTTCTGTTTTTGCATCTCTTATGTGTCACAATGTATGCAAAGTCCAATACTATTTGGACATTTAAAATCAAGCGTCTTGGCCTACTCGTCTACCCGCCTGCACGACCTTTTAGTAATACATGTGGTTTTGCAATCTGTTAAAATCGAGGCAGTCTGTAGGCTGCAGCTGATAATACGTCCATTTGTGGTTAACTTGCCATCTTACCCAAACCAACCCATGTTTCGTTGTTTGGTCGTGACGTGTGTGCGATTGATGGCTATTGCCAGCATTCTATAATGTAGCCAAGCGTAGGCTACCTACGACGTTTCACTTGTGTTAATATTAGGCCTACATATAGTATTGTATGGTGTTGTACAGTAATGCCATGCAGTACCAAAACATGGAAGTTTTTGGCAGCCATCTGTTACAGGTAACTGTATCGCCTTGAACTACTTAGGCAAGCACAAACGAAAGATGGTAATTCGGGGCATCACACTAACGGGAAAGCAACGAGCAGCAATATCTACTGACACTAGGTTGCACTCATTATATAGCAGTGTTTCCCAACCTTTTCAACCCACGGACTATTTTCGGACTACTGGGAATCTTCGCGGTCTCAAGATAGTCTACAAGAATAATACAAACACTGATATTAGCAAACTTGGTTTATTTATCGCCCACGATCACAAATGTCAATGAGAACCTTGTCCCTGAGTTTGTTTCACAAGTTTTTCGGAATTAGAGTGCATCGTCGTCATTGCACATCTGATGTCGCCTTCTGACTAAAGTTGGTTTCGGTACCTGGCTTTAACCAAGGCTAGTGCTGACAAACCAGCCTTACAGAGCTTTTTAGTTCGAAAAAGGAATAGAGCTTTCATCACATGCCGACACAGATCAGAAAGTTGGTTCCATTGATTTAACATTCGTGAAAAATGCAGTCAGAGAAAATGTTTAGTCTTGACTATCGACATCTGTCGACTTTGCAGCTGAACCAGCTGTTCAGCAATGCTGTCCATTTCACTCTGAACCTGTGGCTTGGTACCTCAAAAGGAACTCGAACGCAGCTAAATATTTTGATGTAATTGTGAGAAGGGTGTATCTAAGTAACTCCGAGACAGATATAGTAAGGTGCTCAAGAAAGATTTGGCGAATACAGCGCAAAGATCAATTTCTACCTCTTCATCAATTTTCACCGCACTGCGTTACTACAGTACGGGAGCAAGCTACTCCTCCCCAAGTACTTGGACGAGCAAAACGTCTTTCCTGATGTTTCTTCTCTTTAAAAATTTCAAGGTTTTTCTTAATGTATTTTACATGCTTCGACGCAAGATCTCGACATAGTTTAGTTTACACAATAGGTTTTGTAGCAGTCATGCTGGCGCGACAGCTACATGTAAGCAAAGTCGGCCAAAGCAAGGAGAAAGGAAAAGACCAAGCAAGCGACACATATAAGTGACTTCCATGCACATGGAAGTAAGAGCTCTCTTTGGCCGATTCGTCTTGCGCGGGGTTAACATCACAATCCATCCTTCCCGAGGTTCGAGGATCAATCCCTCACTGAAGCGTGTGCCAACACAACCGGGTCGCACACGCTTCAGTTTACACTTCAAGTTACTCACTGCAATGTATCACAAAGTATAAATGCTACGTGGAAGAGTGAAATTTATCATGTGGGTTTGGTGCATTATTACGGAACAAGCGAGAGTGTGTCTAGCAAAGGCTATGTGAATAAAACCTTCTAGGTTGATGGTTGAGGGCATTAAAATCAAATTGTTTGGAATACTTAATGTGCTTGCGGACTCACCTAGAGCCTTCTGCGGACTCATTTTAGTTTGCGGACTCGGGTTGGGAAGCACTAGTGACTTGTAGTGTTGAACAAATTGGAGATTTTTGCAATCCTAATCCAGTCCAAAATTTTCATTGAGTAATCCGGTCCGATCCTAATCCGGTAGACCCGTCCAAATATTTTATCCAATCCGGTTTAAATCCGAAAAAACTCTGATCAAGCATTTTACTGCAGTGATCAAAGCAATTTGGATATCCATATCTGATCCGCTTGAGTTTTTTTCGAAATCCAGTCCGATCCGAATCCGGTTCTGAAATACAGAATCCGGTTAGATCGTGATCCAGAAACCGGATCATGTTCAACACTGGTCACTTGTTACTTATGGGCACCATCTAGCGGTGACCAGTTATTTACATGTGGCGCCATCTCCAGGCCGCCACATATCGATTGTGTCTCACTTAGAATTGTATCATTGGCTTGAGCATTGTTGTGTTACAGTAGACTATGGTCTGGGGCAGAGATGATCGGATAGTGGATTTTCACTATCCAATGCTATCCTGTTTTTGAAAAATGATATCCGTATCCGATCCAAAACCTGTTTTGGTTGAAATCATAATATCCGTATCCGAAAACTATCCGAAAGTGCATTGCGATGCACAGCATACACTTTTGTGCTGCATCTATTTTGTCTCATGAGGCAAAATAACTGCTGGAGCTATTTTGCCTTTAGCTAAACATGATTGGTTGAAGTAGTCACACGACACGTTTGGAACGCATGCCTACTTAGTTTACCATGACATCTGTAAAAGCTCAGTCCCATGCATGTATGATGGTTGTCATGGTTTCAGGGATGGCAAGCAGTTAGCAGCATCTTGTTTGCATTAAATGAACTGTAGGCTAAACCCTAACACTAAACATTGAACCCCTAAACCTAAAACTTGACCATAAACCCTGATCCTAAACACTAACCATAAACTCCTAAATCCCAACCAATTGTCTATCTCTGCATATCATGCGTGTCATATGACCACTTCAACCAGTTGTGTTCAGATCAAGGCAAAATAGTCCCAGCACAGATTTTGCCTCGAAACAGAGTAGACACTTGAATGCGTTGTACCACTTTGGTCCCTGTCATGCTTGTAAACAGAAAGTTTGACATATCTTGTCTTGCAAGCTTGACATATTGCATAACCTAAGTACTTTTCAGAGTCAATTGCATTAAAAAGCAAGCTGAAGTTTTGCCACACAGTCCAGTCACCATGGGGGGCCTTTGGTGGGATTAGCTCCTCCGAAGCAAAGCTCCAATCCACCCTCCCAAATTGAAATATGAAGCACTATAAAACAGTGATGTTTGTTCAACTTTCAGAATGTCAAGCCTCACTGCACAAAACAAATGTACTGTAAAGCTCCCCTATAGAAGTCTTTCTGGTGACGGATTAAGGTTGTATGGGGCCCTTGGTTGAAACCTAGAAAGGGGCCCCTTTCTATATATACAGTAAACCTCGGTTAATCCGGATCCGATTTGACCGACGATTTTTTCCGGTTTAGGCGATGATTCGGATTAACCGAAGATGGTTGTTTCTAGCCTGACGTCATCTGAGAACTGAGATATCGGCGAAAATTACTTAAATTGAGCTCATTTATGACCCAACAGCAGACTTTCGCAGAAGCAAAACGAATTTTTTGATGTGTTTACAATTGTCCATTAGAATAGTAACCGCCATATCCAGTTAGTTATGAGCAATCTTAAGTTCATATTTTCACATTACTTGGCTGCGAAGAAATCGGGGTTTTGGACTGACGCAGATTTCTGCGACTGGTCCATAAGTAGTCACTCTACTGTATTTGGGAGGTAATATCCTCAAGACATCCTGCCGGGCACAACACACCCAGGAATAATGTTCTACACAAGCACACTCAATATTGATAAACAAACTGAAACCGTGGTGAGGCGGCGTGCCTTGAGCGTTATGTTCAACATATAAGCCCGCACGTGTGTGACGTAACAATCGTCTCTACGATAAGTGAAATGTTTCGCGCAGTTGCAGCAGTTGTTATGATAATTCTGCACGCTCGTTGGTGATCGCGAGCACGCTTGTGTTGCGTCGAGCAGATGTGAAAAGAGCAGATTTTATCCGGTATTGGCGAAGATCCAGATTGAAAAATCCGGATAAACCGAAGATTTTTATAAAGAATAACGTTAGAAATCATCCGTACTACCAGTTTTATCCGGTTTTGGCGAAGATCCGGATAAACCGAATCAGGATTAACCGAGGTTTACTGTATATCTAAAACTGAATCAACGAATTGAAGCATTTGTATTATTGAAACAAATGAAGCTTTAGCAAAAAAACGAATCATTAACTGGTATCGAAATCACAATGTAAACGAAACTCATGAATTTAGCAAACAATATAATGTATGTAGCCTATAAATGAAATAACAAGCTTTCATCTTAGAGTGGTGTTTGGTTACGTTACATGCATTGTTTGCGAGCGTTTTTAAAAGCAAAGTCGCTGATGAAATCACTGAAGGTTAGTGACCACTGGCGTGCAGAGGTCTGATGATGCCCGGGGCGACTGCTTGATTGTAGACCCCTTATCAAATTCTAGCATTAAGCAGCAGTGTATGGTGGTCATTGTTACTGGATATACGCTGTTTGTAACGTCATAATATGACATTCATATTTGCCTTTGCAAACCAACGTTTTGGCGAAGTTTATTGACGCAATCTGCATATTATTCTATACGCACTCTCCTTAGTCGTTATTTTACAATGTGTCACTGGAATTGACATAAATTATGCGCTTCAAGTTAAGAGACCGGAAAAAAACAGCAATCCACGCTAACACGGAGCAGTTTATACAGTAACTGCAAAAATATCCAGCAATGCGTTAAAAGATGGGAGTAGAACACAATGCTACGTCACCGCAGTTCACATCCGCAAAGCTATAAGTCTGCGCGAATGTCTCGTCGAATAGCAGTTGAGCAAAGAAGGTATGCGGCTGGGATGGTGGACAACCAGGGATGACAGTTTGAAACTTGCTGAACTACACATGAATTTAGAATGAGAGTAAAGCACGCAAGAAAATTTTCATTTTTTATTATGTGACTATTAGCCTATATGTGCAACCAGTGGTGGGTTTAGGGTTGGTGGGGCCCGAGGCAAGACTGAAAAAGAGGGCCCTCTGATGACGTCATCATACTCAGCCAACCGTGATAAGAACTTTTGATCAAGCCTAAGATACGGCCGCCTAAGGATACGTTCCTGAGAATACAACATGACTGACACAGCAGAAAATGCGAAAGGGTGTTCATGACACACAACTTTAAAAACACTGAAAGTTGAGAAGAGAAGGTTGGCAACACGTAAAAGTTAGGCGATAGCAAGCTGGCATACACTTCTTTACTTTAGCCCCACTTCTTTCGTTTCGCACCCCATTTCTCTGCATTCACCATCAATAAACTACAAAGTTTCCCCTTTATAAAATTTCACACTTTCCCTTTGAAAAAAATGCTTGGTGGTTGGCATCCTGAATTTGTTCACAATCATGTCTTTATGGGAATCCGTGAAACCATAAGCAGTAACCAAGAAGATTTAAAGCACTACATTTGTTTTTAATTTCATCCTTTTGACTACAATAACATAGCATACAAAAGCATCCAACCTGAGTCTTGTTTTGGAAAGCTTTGAGGCTGGATGAGTCAAGGCTGCCCTCATCTTGCACTGACACTAGTTGTTTGAAAAATGTGTCAAATGTAGGAAATAATTCATCATATACCTCTGTAGGCTCACAGATACCACCTGAAAGAGCAACAAATCTGTCTAGGAGACCCCTACATTTCTCATCAGTTTTCATTCTTTTTTCCTTCTTCCTTTTTTTGCTGCTCCACTTGGATATTTTCTGTTTAACTGTGGCATTTTCATAAAATTATCACCAAATACTTCAATGTCTAAAAATCATAATTTGGCAAAAAATATTATCAATTGGTTTAAATATCATTTGCTATAAAAAGTTATGATTTGGTATAAACATTTGCTATTATTTGATAGGGTCTTTTCAGAAGTTTTTGGAAGTGTTGCAGTTGACTGCATCGCCTTGAACTGCTGAGGCAAGCACAAGAGAAGGATGGCAATTCGGGGCATTAACAAACAGGAAAGCAACCAGCAGCAATAGAGCTCCCCCACTGCATTCACTCTACTACTGCTAGGTTGCACTATCATTATATACGGATAAGAGAATTACGATAATTCGCTTGTGGTGACTGTCACAGTGACTTGTTACTCATGGGCACCATCTAGCGGTGACCATTTATTTACATGTGGCGCCATCTCCAGGCCACCACAGAAGATATTTTAACCCACAATTTTTGTAGGTATAGAAGTTGGTTTGAAACTTTTCTTTATTTACACATTAGAGATTGTGGTGGGGCCCCTTTGAAAGCAAGGTACTTATACAACAGTTGCTGTTGGAGGTCCCTTTGAAAGAAAGTTACTCACACATTAAACTTGCTGTTGGGGGCCCTTTGAAAGCAGAGAATTACACACTACAGTTGCTTTTGGGGCCCTTTCAATGAATTTCAAAGGCAGAGTATTTACGCATTTCAGTAGCTGTTGGGGGCCCTTTTGAAAGCAGATTACTTTCAAAGCAGTTGCTGTTGGGGCCCCTTTGAAAGCAAAGCACCTGAACATTGCAGTTTCTGTAGGGGGGCCCTTTTCAAAGAAGAATACTTTCTTATGATCTGCTTTGTAGTATATTATATGAGTGGATAATATGTTTTTCACCAAAAATAAGGCAAATTTACGCGCGAAACACCGCAAACACGACCAATTCGGTGCCGTGCAGGGGGTGGTCGTGCTAGCGGGGATCCATTGCATATATATATATATATATCCAACTGACGTTTTCTGGGTAAATAAAATTTTCTTTAAAAATAATTTCAGAAAAATCAGCTTTTCATATCAGATTCCAGACCAAAATACACTAACTTAACCTTATTAATTTAATTTATTTGTTTGTGAGCAGACACGAAGTCCATAGTATGAAAACACACACTCTGCAGAATGCAGGTTGATAAAAACAGACAATACAGAACGTAGTGCAAGGCATTGAAGCCGGCAGAATCACAGGGTTACAGACATTTTTGCAACTACATTGAAGACAGAACCATAGGGTTACAGACACATTTTTAACACTATTGTTAGCTAACACGTAACACTTGTTACAGCACTAGTGCGGAGTAAGGCGCTAATTCCTAACTTGGTCTAGTCTAGGTAAAATGCAAAAGCGTTGTGGCTTGACACGCCATCGATCAAACGGACACTGCAAAGTTCGATCACTCAATCACAGAGCAAAATGCAATTATAGTGTTCAAGGAATAGTGACGAGTACAAACAATCTGACTGCATCAAAGCACGTAACCATACGTTGTCAGATTTTCTGCATCTTTCGAGAAACTGGTACTTGTATTTACGTAGCAGAGCCTCAAAGGTCGGAATGTTGAATTGAACTTGGTGGCTACTAACACTCACTCTCCAGGGCAAGTTGTATAGAGCTCTGCAACCAAAATTATATGCCACCCGCAATCTCTGCATGCATGACTTCCTGAAATTACATCATAATTGAGATGCATACATGGGCATACAAAAGGAACGAAAAAGTACGTTTTTAACTGCATTAAAACTAACCTAACCAAAATTTAACCTACTTTACCTCCCATAATGGCCCAGTGTGATATGTCCTAAATAAATATGGTAAAAATAATACTTTTACTCATTGTAATTTAGTATTTTATTCTTTCTGTTCACAATTAAGGACAAAAAAGTGAAACTATTAGTAAGAACAAGAGCATGCACTCACTTATCGATAACTGTTGTGAAACTCACTTTCACTTATTATGTAGGCCTATAGTTTTACGTTCATTCGTAAGAGTTTTACGTTCATTGGTAAGACATAAAATCGAAAAACTACTTTTTAGTGACTTTTAATGTTTTTCGTTAGTTTTCACGGTTGGCTATTTTTGGCTTCAGGTTTTAGCCAATTTTGGCTACTTTTGGGTCATATTTTTGTGAAATTTGGCTATAAAGCATTTTGAAATCTGGCAACACTGACTGTGGTGTAAATGCAAACATCTCTAGCTCAGTTTTATATCTGGCACAACTGGAGATTGGTTTCAAAGCCAGATGTGGTGTTTTAGTCTTTTGAAACTGAAAGGCAGATATGGTTGATTAGACCAGTGCTTCTTAACCTTTTTCGATTTCGTTCACCCCTGCCATCGATTGTTGCATTCCCATTCACCTAATTTTTTTTCTAACATCACGTGTTGTGCACTCACAATCGGAATCAAATATTTAAAAATCAAGCAAGAAAAAAAACAGTAAAATTATTTATACAGACCATGAGGCATGATCGGATGGAGTACCGTCATTGTGTGTCTGTTCCACCAGGCACATAGATAGCACCCCAAAATGGGGTTGGACAGACAGAGGCAAAGACAGATTACAAAAAGGTTTAACAGTAAACAGCGACACAGTACATGAAAAATAAACAAAGTGAGGTTAGTCAGGATGGCTGAAGAGGGGAGCAAAACAACACTGCACAGGGGGTTTACAGAAAGCATGAAAAAAGATACTGAAGACAATTAAAGCTAACAGAAAACACAAACATTCGGAAGGCGATGGCTATTCATTGAAGAGAGGCAAGTGATGGGCAGGAACACTGGTTAATGCACTGATAGTGATGGTGGCTAAAATCATCCCAAGCCGATTGTGTTTCCTTTTGTTGTGGGGATGAATCATGAAGTGCGGACCAGACGTCAGTTGCGTTGATTACTTCCCCATGACATGAGGCAATGTGAGAGAGGGAAGCAACCTGTTGACGAGGCCTTGGCAGGCAAAGGACGACGATAGGAAACATGGCAGAGACAGGTCTGCAGCAGAACGGAGGCCAAGACCTCCATGGTCGGATTGGCAGGGATGCTTGTGACCAGCTATCTTTTCCAAAAGTCATATTACATATTTTTTCCATGTTTATTCCTATTGCGGTGTCAAACGCCTCAAGTTCCTCTTTGCACTTGAAGCATGGGGCACTAGGCTATGCAACAGATATGCGAGTTTGGGGATTGAGAGGCAGTTTTTCAAGATAAAGAATGCCTGATGCAGTTCAATTAGCTCAAGATTTTCAGTAATGCTGTCAAGCACTTTGGTTTTTGCTTTTAAGTGTAGTGGGTCAGATTCCAAGTGCAGGGGGACCTTAGTAACTGCCAATGAATGGGTTCAGGTATAGAGAGGGATGGGAATTGGTCTTGAAAGAGCTTGCTTGTTTGGGGCTTGTTGATGTCTGTGTGATTGATAAGGAGTAGCTCACATTTTGAGTTATTAATCTCCAGGCCAATCAAGGATAAACTTTTTCTAATCATGGTGGCGATGGTGAGCACGGTCTGTGGGTCTCCAATGCAATACATCCATCATCAAGGTATCAGATGTTTGGGTCAGCTTTGATCTCAGATGTTACTTCATGGATGGCAAGGGCGAAGAGGGCTGGGCCGAGGGGGTCGCCTTGTTGCACACCAGTGGCCGAATCCACACTGAAGTTTCTGTGAAAAAGGGATGTTTCTGAAGAATAACAGTTCCATATGAAGGGGAAGATTTCTGGGAAAGTGTTTTTGAGCTTCTTGAAGAACGGTGTCTCGGTGTATGCTGTTGAAGGCATTTTTAGCATCAAGTTTAAGGAGAACTTTGTCATTGTGGGGTTGGTCCATGAGGTAACGGGTGGCGTGGACTGCAGCTTGACACCCCAAGGGGGTGCCTACACCTACTTGGGAGGGCAGGAGAAGGTTACGAAGCCTTAGAATGAAGGGTCTCAAGCAGACTTTAGTGACAAGACGTCAGTAGGTGCATCCTACAGCAATGGGTCTGAGGTCTCCGTTGCTTTTGCAAAGCCCATGGAGTTGGGCACCATAGAGGAAAGGCCTGAGGTCAGTTAGCAGATGACCATTTGCTAGGTAGTTGACTAGTTCCGTTAAGCTGGTGAGGAGAGAAGTGCTGGCGTCGCCTGCTGTAATGGAGATGTACTCTTTCAAATGTTGTGGCTGTGGGTCGTCTGGGTCTGCCCCTGAACCACGTGGGAAGGAAGAGATTGCAGCACATATTTGGTCTGCACTGAAGCAAATTGATAAGGTGCCAGCATCTTGGGGTGGGGGTAGCTTGAGATCATCTGGGCCTTGGGGGTGTTTTTATTGAAGGGTGTTGAGAGATTCTTCACTGGGGTTGGCAAATGAGCTATTGCCAGATGAAGTTTGAAGGGCGCCTTTGATATTGAAGTCAGATAGTTTCTGGTTTACCAGTCTTTTCATGCTTTTGGCTGTGTCATTGTGGGTTTTGGTTGGTGGTGGGGTTGCTTGTCTTGAACGAGGTTCAAGGACAGGCAGGCCATCTGATTCGAGGTATGTGTTAATTCTTGATTTGATGGAAGAGGTCAAGGAGACCCCTTGTGATCGGGGGCCTGATGAGAGGACTGAAAGGGGGAAACATACTAAACGATGCCAATCAAATAGTGAGTTTGAAGAGATGGCTTTGCTAATGAGTTTGCTAAGTCCTGAGGCAAAACAAGGGCGTGTTGCCTTGGGGATGCAGTGGATAGGGTGGTTGACTGATCTTAGGGATTGAGTATAAGCGCCAAAGGAAGCAGGGTCAATCAGGGGGTGCTCATAGTTGTTTTTTTGTGAGGTCTGGTGGGTTGAGGACAGGGTCGCAGGTGTTGCAGTACCAACCAGGAAGTTTGTTGCCATGTTTTCTTGAAATTTTCACGCAAGAGAGGTGAAAGGGCTGATCACACTGTGAATATTGAATTGTCTTTTTCTTCCTTGAGCCTGTTTGGCTGTGACAATGGTAACATTGGGTTGGGTCTTGAGAGCTACCAGCCTGTTGCCTGTCTGTTCACAAGCATTGGCTACAGTAAATGTGTTGAATAAAACATTCACCTAATTGTGAATGCATGGCCGATGTCTGTGACAGTATAATGATAATCAGAGTCATCGATTGTTCATTATCAGACCACGGCATTTGCTTTAATTTATCCTTAGCATGCTTTCCTCCATGAGCAAACTGGCTAAGATCTTCAAATATGGTTCGATCACATAATTGTTTTGCAAAATGTTTTTTTTTGTTTGAACAGCACATGCACTATATGTGAAAATAAGGAGAGGCTTTTCGCTAGCTGAGTCATTTATGACTGATAAATTGAGTGAATTTTACTGTTTGCATAAATATTCGTGCTGTAGCTTGAAAGTGTAAGAGGACTTGTTCTGATAAATGCCCTGTTTGTTTTGTAAATGACTCCGCAGTTTTGAGTGAGCCAAAAACTGGTTGCTATGAAAGCAAAACATGCATTGAGCAGAAGGCTGACATGATTCTTCATTTCTGGGATGAAAAAACCTATGCTTAATATAATGTTCAGCCCACTTTCACCTTTTACTTTTTAAAGGCAACTAATTCTTGACGCTATAACATTCTTTTTCAAACCTGGTTCCTTAAACTGTGAAGCTGATGAAGCTGGCATGTACTGATCTATTTACTCCTGTACTTCGATTGGTTAGGCCTACACTTTGACTGATAAGGCTACTCTGATGAGTGTTCAGCAGCCTGAGACTTCCGAAAGTGCTGTGATTCTATCAGGTAACCTTTGCACAGGGGTACAAGATGCTCATGCAGAGAGCATAGCAGATATTCCTCCACTATGTTGAATCAAACATGGCATCTCTCTGTAAAATCTATTTTCATTATGTAATGGACGTAGCTAATTGCACCATTCTACAGTTTTTGTAAAGTGATGTATTGCTGACTGCTGAAGACGTGAAGTTTGAATGCTTGGCATTTTATTCAAGATTGCTGATATGTTTAAAAAAAAAACAACAAATGCATGTTACCAGGGAATAGAAAAAATTAAGCGCAGAAATTTCATTCACTCTTGTAAAATTTTCATTCACCCTAGGGCAGGGGTGTCAAACTCACTTCAGTTCAGGGGCCACTTCAGGCAAATTTAATCTCAAGCGGGCTGGACCAATGTAATCACTGTATAGCACCTTGGTTATGTATTGATAACTTCCAACTGTTTTCATAACTTTAATGCAAAAAGTTCAAGCTTATCTGAAAATGATTATTAGCACATAAAGTTTTCAATTTTCCCACGTAAATTGAAAAATGCTTTATAACTGAGAAGACTGTCAACTGACGGTAATTAAGACTTCTGGCTTAGACGAAATTAAATGACCGGACAACCGCTTGCATGACGTGATCCATTTTTAACAACTTGCAACACAATACCTCCTGGTGCGAAATACAGTGAAATGTCCACAATTCACGTCCTCCATTTGCAACCTGTACTTTTTCTCTAAATTTTGTCGCAACACCTGCTTTTTTCCCGATCATTGATGGCGCGCTATTTGTAGCAATACTGATAGCACGGGACCAGTCTACTCCGACCCTGTTCAGCACTCCAACGAGAGAGTAGAAAATATCATTGGCTGTTGTGGTATCCATCACAGGCACCAACCCCAGGAACTCCTCAGTGACAGGAAAAGTCTCATCAACGCCACAAATAAATATGGCCAGCAGTGATGCCAGGTTATTTAGTAAAAACAAGCAAGAAAATGTGAAAAACAAGCCAAAAATATGTAATTTGACCGAAAAACAAGCCCAACATGCGCTGGCAGGAAAATGCAACAAAACAAAAAATCAGCAAGTAAATTAATTAAAAAAGCAAGGTGGAAAATCTGAAAAACAAGCCCAAAATGACCAAATTTCACAAAAACACGCCCAATTTTGGAGCAAATTGAAGCATAAAATTACCATAAAATTTGAAGTAAAAGCAATCAGAAAAACAGAAATCTGCAAAAACAAGCCCAAAAAACCAGCAAATTTCAGTTGAAACAAGCAACCCGCAAGTCTTCAAAAAAAGCAGCAACTTCAAAAAAAAAGTAAGCCCAAATTCGTGGGAAAACCACGAGGTTGGCAACACTGATGGCTAGTTGTGCAATGTCCGAACTGTCTGTGCTTTCATTGACCGCAACCGAAAACATAACAAACGACTTGACTTCGTTCTTCAGTTTGCTGTCTAAATTCGTGGAAATGTCTGATATCCTCTCTGCCACAGTGTTTCTCGTCAGGCTAATATTAGCAAAAACTTTAGCTTCTCAGAACACACGGTTTCTGCAGCCTTAAGGATGCAAGTCTTCACGAACTCACCCTCACAGCATGGCTTTGATGCTCATGCTATGTCATTAGCACTAAGGTAGCTAGCCTTCACAGCTGCTGCACTTATTTAATTTTAATTTAATTTATTTGTTTATGAGCAGACACAAAGTCCATAGTATGAACACACACACTCTGGAGAACGCAGGTTGATAAAAACAGACAAAACGGAACATAGTACAAGGCATTGAAGACAGAACCATAGGGTTACAGACAGTCTTAAACACTGTTGTCAGTTAAGACGTAACAATTGTTACAGCACTACTTATATCTCAGCTACTGGTAAAACCAGACTGCTGTTTTTTCAAGCCAGGTATCAATTCCTTTACCTTCTTTCTCCTCGGTTACCCTTGCAAGCCAAGGTATCTTTCGGCATGATGAGTCTCACAGTGGCGTCGAATGTTATATTTGTTCACCACTGAAACC
>Ga0210059_1010526_pt1 | contig 14255 bp, 10 predicted proteins | sample Ectturendosymbi2_FD_188042 | JGI IMG/M metagenome (GOLD analysis project Ga0210059, IMG submission 188042) | Ecteinascidia turbinata endosymbiont from Florida, USA - Sample 2 (SPAdes) (version 2) | ecosystem: Host-associated > Tunicates > Ascidians > Unclassified | place: Key West, Florida... | reverse complement strand
ACTACAGACTAGGTTAGAGCGCTCAGTAGCAGCGTAAATTCCATAACTGTAAACTCAACCGTAAAATGCAGCCTACACGCCAGGTAGGCTAAAAATGAAGTGCGCTAGATTAGCTGTAGGCTATGCTAAAGATGACTACAGATCAGACCTGCCAGAAAAAATTTTTGGACAAACGTTTAGCTCAGCACGAAATCAGACGCTTTTTTTCGACCCATATTCTGCTGTCTCTACAAAATTTTTTCAACTTACTGCACAGTATATCTAAAATTGCATTATCGGAATATAGTCGCGTTTCGTACAAAAAATTGAATGGATATGCAGGAGAAGTTCGTCATTGACTAGCCGCAAACTTCACATTTCCCGCTGTGATGTGGAAAAACATTGTCTGATCATTTTCAATGCCCTTGTGGTGCAACAAACACCTTCCAGAGCAAAGTGCCAGCATTCATTGCTTCGAGTTTCTTGCAGTGTTGCCAGTTTGACTCTTTTGAGGCTGTGGTCAATGAGTTTCTGTTACGCGTTTCTAAATCGTTTCGATCTGACGGTGATTACTCGTAGCGCCAGGGGCATTCATACTGATTATGGTGTGGTTTGTTGTTTCATATGACTCAGCCAACAAGCAGAAGCATCGTAAAAGCCATCGCATGCAGTAAACCAACCATTAGCGAACATTAGAGCAAATGGAAACACAATGGCACAATAGTTGATCAGTGTAAACAAAGAGGAGTGTCTGATTACTGTTGGTAGTTGTTGTTCACGGCATTGGAGTCTCGACTCACTTGCGTTTGACTGCTGATGCGATAGCGTCGATGTTTTGTTATTCGTTATGTTGACTATGCCGTTGTTCTCTTCGTTCAGGTGTACCGGCATTTTTGTTTAGTAATAGCCAATATAGGGCTCAACTCTCATAACAGAGGCCAAATGTAAAATTTTTGGATGTTTTTCAACACCTTCAACTTTTTTTATTTTTGAAAAAAAGTCAAATGAAATTTGGTTTATTGGCCTGTTTTGGCCATTTAGATTTTTGTGCCGATCTGGCAGATTTAAAGATGATTTTGCCAGATATCTAGGTACTGGGAGATTTCTGGACACTGTATATGGATAAAGGATGATAAATTTTGATTGGAAATTTTGCACGAGAATTCATAAATTTTGTTTTGCTATTTCGTGCATTTTTAGGTTTACATTTTAAGGATCCTCTTCAGCCAGACCAAACGTTTCGAAAAGCTTATTAATAGAGTGACTAGTGAGCTTCATTATTTATAAAATCCGTTTGAATTGCCTTTTGAAAGCGCGTTTGGGTGCTTCAAAGGTGCCGTTGTGTATTTGTCTTGTGTTTGGCGTTTTTTGCTATTTGGCTCTTTTCACGTGTTGATCTGGACTTTTTTGCTTATGGCTATCTGGCAACCCTGTTTTTATGGGATGTTTGTCTCTACGCATACCTAGTGGCGCAGAGAGGCCATAAATTCGGACAAATATTTTGACTCCAAGCGAGCAACAGTATTTTGCTTTCAACACCGCCCCTCAAAGCACAAAATGACAGGATGCGCGAAGTTTGGGTGAAATGGCCCTCTTGGCCCCCTGGCATACGCCTGTGCTCGTGCCCATGCGTTTTATTCGTGGAGGAGAGTTGTGCTTGTTTTCCGAATACCTTTCTTTCGACCTTCAACGTATTTTCTATTGTCAAATGGCGTTGCTATAGCATTTAGTTTCAAATAGTTTGTGACTGATACTTTGCCACTGATTGGCGGGTATTTTTGTAAACACATTTAGCCATTTTGCGCAGACATAGGCGATGTGTGATAAAAATCGGAAAATTATCCGAAACAAGACAAGCATTCAAGTCCGAACATCATGAACTTCCATTCCATGAACATCTGCAATTTCGAACACAATACGGCATGGGTCTTGCACAGATTGCCAACAAAGGATACTGGCAGCATTTCCTTTTTTCCCTGTATATTTTTGTCACTTTTATGCCTGCCCCACGCGTTTTTTTTCGGCGAGGACCTGTGTTTGTTTTGCTAATTATAAACTTTTCCTACAATCAACAATTAGTTTTTTAAGCTTTGATAAGTTTGAGAATGATTTCTAGATTGCTGTGAAGGTCGCTTTTGCTCCGAAACGTCCAAGTAAGTCTGGGTATTGGTGAGAATGCGATTGGCCAAAATGTCTATGGGTATTTTAACTGTGTTTGTTGAAAAGATTACCAGAGCAGCTGGGTCTTCACGGCTATGCATTCAATACACATCCGGATGAATCTATCCATGACCCCACCACCTTCTAAAAAAAACGGGATCCGTTGTAATATTAAAATTATAAATGTTGTAATATTAAAATTATAAACCAACATCTTGCATGATACGACTGTGGGGGTAGATTTTAGGCATTTTATTTTGTTGAATTTTAAGATCTGTTTACTCACTTCTCTGGTTTTGAACCTATCAAGGCCTCTGGTTTCATTTTCTTTTTGTTTCATTGTCGAAATCCTACGCAAATGCTGTCATTTCCAAAACATTCTATGACAAAGACAATCTAATCTAGTTACAGAGAAAAGAGATGCTTTCTCTTACAATAAAGTATTTAACATTGTGCCTCTTGTACAAATACATCTTTGCCTCAGCATATTAATGCGTTACAGTGAAAACCATCGCTTAAAACTGAATTAAACTTCTGTCACAGTATAATCACACGCAGTAGGGATTTTACTAAGAGTTCATGTTTAGCGATACGAAGCAGACAGCTGTGAAATTTGTAAAACCCTAAATGTCAAATCTCGTCTGTCGTTGGAAAGTCGCAGCTGCCATTGTTGGTCTTGTTCGGCCAGACACGCTTCGATGCCTGCACTCAACGAAGCGCGACGGTCGAGGACATAATGGTGTTATTACGTCACAACTATAGGACCCTTCCATACCCTGGGTGTGGAGTTACAAAACCAACAAGGACTACCAAAACGGTGAAACGTTTCGAGACCTCTTTTTTCGGGAGATCCACCCAATACAAAATGTGTGTTGGTGCTTGGAAGATGAAGATGATGTTATTACGATTTAAATATACTGTGGGTCACGTGATCCTCAGCAGCAAATCATCTGACTGTTAATTTTACTTCCCAGGAAATTTTTGTCCGTACCCGCAAAACGTGCAAAACATGGAGAGCGTTAGCATCAAGCGAACACTCTTTGGGGCTTTCAACATCACAGTCACCAATCCACCTTATTTATACAACGATCGTGCCATCTACAAATGCAAGCCTGGATACGTAATATCAACGTCATCACTTCGTATGTGCCATGGGAGGAAAAACTGGACTAATCAGAACGCAACTTGCGCACGTGGGTTTTCGCGGTTTGTAGTTTTGTGCAAAAACGTCATTTCTAAAGCATGTTATCTTTCTCTGCAACACACAGCAAAAGACAAATTTACGAAGTAATATTTACACGTATGATGCTTTAAAATTCGCAACTACAGAGGCCTACATATTTTTTAGGCGGCAGATCGGTAAGGTCGGAATAAAAACAAATTCTCCAATTTGTCGGTGAATTTTGACGCCCTTAGAAGAATGCTGCCGATTTTTCACTAAACATGTTTTGAGGAATAAATTGCTGACGTTGTAACGGCGATTTAGTAGTAACTTCACCTCAGTCGTTCTATCTGTAGCAGTGTCCAAACATTTCCAGATGCATGCCAGCCTGCAGATGTTGAGTCCATCAGACGATACAGCTTGAGGTGCGGAAAGGCGTGTTCAGCTGATACAGAATGCAACTCAGGAGAGCATTGCATCTGTGATGGAGCGTGTGGGAGGACGTGCGTGAGACAAGGTGAATTTGCTTGGCTTCTGACGATCATTCGATGCTATGTTTATGAAATTTCTGAATGACAGTTATTTTGTGGTTGGATGGCTTTACCATGGACCAGTAACAACGTTCATGGAAGACGTGTGCAAGTGTGTACTATGTAATAGATCAGCCCTTGGCAGGTGCATCACCGCAGGATCGAACAGATCTGTCTACTACAGCGTGGATGCCCTTTTTACTATTGCCTGAAAAGACTCATCTCGACCGTTTTTCATTACCACAAACTCTATTCAAAGGAATCTTGCTTTCACATAAAAATTAGAAATCAATGATTTTCTTCATTTTATTGATGTACAGGTATTCATTGAGAAAGCATCTGATGCTTTTATTACTCGTAGCTACAAGAAATTCACACGCACAGGTCTTTATTCAACACGGTCAAGTTTCGTTCCTTTCCACAGAAAAGGAAATACGTCGCTGTTCTGTGCAGATTTTATTTTTTTAGTTAGTGAGATGCTGTTTTCAAAATTAGCATGTTGGCTGTGCACTGTGCAACACGGGCTTAGTCGCACTGGTAGACCGGGTTTGATTTTCGTTTGGGTCACATTTGTGAATTGAAAAATGCTACTTGCCGTTTGCCGTGCCTCGTGTGTCTTTTTGGTGAATGAGTGATGTTAAAACGTCACACGCTGCTTACTGGCATGCCACCATCGCAGCATTTATTACGAGAGTAACCGCGTTAAAACACCCGGAAATTTAGCAGAGATGGGCGCTTGCAGACCTCTGATGACACTGCAAGGTAGCGCAAAGGTCATGCAAACAAATCCTCTACGTTTGCATGTTATCAGCAATCGTGATTCTGCTCTTGCAGCTAGGGTTTTCATGACCACTTGATTTTACAGACGTTACCTGTGGTCACGCTCCAACAACTATTCATGCTTCCATGAAATACACCGGTCATGGGACTTCCCGCAAGGCCCATTACGTTTGCAACGAAGGCTATTATTTGCATTCCGGCTCTGATACGAGGAAATGCACGGGAGGCGGAACATACGATGGCATATTGCCACTTTGCAGACGTATGACATGCAAAAAGTTTGAATTGTTTCAATTTTCGATTTTGAATGAAGTCAACATATCCGGTACTTGTTTTGTGCTTAAATTATTTTGGTCGCACAACAGATATTATTTTGAACGTTCTATGACTTGATGTTACTACTGCTTGTTTTCTGCAATGTCAAAATAACCATTGTTGAGATTCCAGGGTAATCCACTGCTCAGAGAGATAAACTGAATGAGAATTGGACTTCTATATCATGCAGACAAAAATACTTAGGAAGGATCAATGCGTTTTATTGTGATACAAAACAATTCAAAGGTAGTCAAAAAGTTTTCCATGCGAACTGAGTATACACGAATTTCTGATAATCTGGAAAAGTCAAACTGAGCGCCTCTGCTGTTTTGTTTTAAACATGATCACAAAACCGGCACTGCTGTCCAAAGCAATGTTTTTTTGTGCGAAATGCCTTTCTGATTTTCTCTGCAATAGTAAATAGTAATAGTGTATAGTGCAATAGTATTGCGACGGAGTTCACTCCGCAGAAAACAGGCATGTGAATATCACAAAATGATAAGAGCTTTGAATCCGTTTCCGAAAGATGAATTTTACACCAATAACTTGCCCTCAATATATCAAGAAAAAGGGGAAAGAATCAAACATAGAATATTTTGCGTAAGTTGATTTACCGTCTGTTTACAAATTTTTTAGATGAGTTTAAAAGGAACTTTTGTATCGTAAAAATGTATAACCCGCATTCGAAGTAATAGCAAAAACTATTGTTTGTGACAAACCGATGTGCAAACCTATTTGGATCTTTTAAGTACAATGAGTTATTAATTTCCACAAAGTCGTATGGTCTAGCATAGGTAAGGTTGGTGTTATACTTACTGGTCGATAAGCCAGCATATCTTCTACCTGTCGCTCCAGGGAAACGAGTCTATCTTGACACAGTACAACTGTTGAAACAATTGTCAAAAACCTTTACAACGTTCTGTACGTAAAATTACGCAAGCCACAACCCCCCCCGGCGGTATTAGTCAGTTCATAGCAGCGTGCCTCTTTACATGTTTTCCACTGGAAATAAATCGTTGGCGTGACTAACGATTCTCATAAACCTTACCTGGTGCAGTTCTATGGCAATTGTTAAGCGTTTCTAAAACTGAAATAAATGTTCAGTACAACAAGAAAACTACGAGAAGTACATGAAAATGACTTCGGCGATAGCGTTTCAACAAAAAGCAAATTGATTGTTCTTCAGGGGTTCAATGCGGGAACCCCCTTCCATCCATACGAGCTACGAACGGATCAGCAACCAACAGACAAAACCCACCTTTCTTTGTTGGACACCAAGTGACCTTTCAGTGTCCTCTATCCCATCGATTGCTGGGATCTGTCAATAGAACATGCTTAAGTGATGGGAGGTGGAGCGGAATTGACAGTGTTTGCGATGTCGTTGGTAAGATGGCAAGAATTTGTTAACAGTGTAAAAAGTGTAATTTTATGACTCTATTCATCTAATGCTTATTCTATTTGAATGAGGTTTGCGAAAATAGGTAGGTTTACTGTATTCTTACATTGTGAAAATATACCCTTATAAACTTATCTGTACCCGTGGCGCGTACTGTCAATCAACGCAATTGATGTCCTCTATACATACACAATTTTTATAAGTGAATATCGCAAGTAAAAAAATATATTTTTGGGGGGACCAAAAACACCTACAATGAAAAAATGTCTAAACAATCAATGAGAAAAGTACATATCCGTGAAAAAGATAACAGCTGTTTCATCGCAATTCAAATAGAAGATCTACTTGCATTTAATAGATAAAATATGCAATGAACCACGCTCCGTGAGACTGAACTGTGGCGGTGCGAAGTCCTATTGTTTATGCTTCTGTCGTTTCTACCTCATTACACTGTGGGATGACAACAGTTGGCTTTTCCTATTCAACAAAATGGCTGTAAATATTCAGCGCAAATCACGAAAATGACTTCGCTTTTCGTTAATGCATCAAACATATAGGTTAACGTTGTTAACAGTTAATTCTTTTAACACGAAAGAAGCTAATGTAAACCATTAACCTAAAGTTGAAACAAATAGCAGGAGAGAAGTTACGCATTTATCCGTTTGAACATTTATCCGTTTGAACTGACTTAAGCCTACTGCAAAACCATTCATTGTCCTGAAGAAAGTCCATCGTTACGCTGACCAAACACCGGCTCAGTTCTTGTGTTTTACCCTCACCAGTTGCGTCAGAGAAACAAAGTAGCTGGTATAGGACAACTATCAACCGTTTTCATAAACATGATTGTAGTTTAAACTGGAACTTTACAAGACTTTGTTACGCGTCATGAGTAGTTTACTTACAAAATGCATGCATTGCTTTCACAAGCACAAAACAACAGAAATTAACACGTTTATGACATTCCAACATAGTTATAAAGGTGTCCTCTAATACAGTTTTTTATCTTCGTGTTTTTATGATCGCATGCAACGAGACAGATTTTTTTAATGGCGATTGGCGGCAGACCGAAGTCTGATTAACGTTTTTTGTCGGGGTGGTTGAGGTGAACGCACTTGCCCAAGGAACATTACGGCGAGTCACTAAGTGTTTGTTGATCGAACACCAAACCTTCCAGTTGAGAGGCGGACACTCTACCACCACTGATTAATCGCTGCCGATCTTCATGGTTACCTGAATTTTTAATAAATGTGTAACAGAAGATGACAAATTCCCATTCTCAAGCCAGCAACCAGAGGGGGCAACCAAACAGTCAATTGCCTCCCTCCCGAACGTCTCAATAACAGGTTATTGCCCTCGAAAAAATACGGCAGGTTGCGGCCCTGCCCACCCTTTCAGAAATTGTTCAAGTTACACCCATCCTTGAAATAACCATACCGAAACCTTCTCATCACTTTAAACTTTAAAGCAATATCCATTATAAAATTGTAAGTACCCGTATTGGCTATTCGCAAGCAGTAAAAGACGAGTAGGTTTTTGTAATATATTTCACCAACCCAAACTGACATTCGAGGCCGAAGAAATTTTTGAACATATTCTTTGCACACATTGTAAAGTGCAAAGCTTTTGCGTTCAGAAAGCAGCACCATTGTGGTCACTGTAAATAGTTTAAAATCGCTTTGACCTCGTTACACCGTTAGATTGCGAAATGTATTTCGAAACAACCATCACTTTTCTCTGATGCCTGCTTTAAAATGTGTAAACACATGAAATATGGTGTTGAACACGTTCAGTCTTAAAGTTAAACTTTAGTGACTTTATCCGACATTGCAACCTTCCTACGAATAACATCCTATTCAAACGTATGAGAACGGGTCACCTCCGAATTCAGTAGAAATCCGTACGAAGTAAAATTAAGGCATGGCTTTCTATTGCGAAAAATATTTTGAATGTTTTTGTACTGGCCTTTGTATCCAATAACTGCTTTGTCATTTTCAAATCGGTGATTTCTTCGTTCAAATCCTCTGTCACATCTTTACCATTCCACCCATTGAATATTTCACGCTCTTGTGATATTTTCTTCATTGTTTATAAACCGGCAGAAATTATTGCCAAACATCATATAACCTAGCCCACGCTCGAAACCATAGAAAATCATTTTCCCTTTCACAGTTGATTTTCAGACCTCAGCATATCTTATAAAAATCTTCTTCAAAAACAAAAATGGATTGTCATGTCTTTATTTTGTCCGGCTAATGTATCAACTCAAGGATAAAAGTGGTGACGTCAAGGCATATCCAATATGATGTCGGGAATAGAAAATGATCTTTATCAAGAAACTTATCACGTGCAAAACATATTTCGTTTTTACGAAAAGCTTGATTTTAAAGAAAGTGCTTCGCGAGTCGTAGGAGACATGTTTTCTTTACCAGTTGCTGTGACAACTACTGCTTAGGAAGTACGAGGCCAACGCGGACATCGCAGTTCAATTATGTCATTTTAGGTTGAAGTTTTCACTAACGGCAAAACAACATTTTACGTGACAAAGCCAAAATCTGTTCATGGTGGAGAAAGTTTGTTTTCAAGAAGTTTGTTAAATTATATTATGGAAAGTTATGAATGAATCATATAAAGGGCTCAGCAACGATGAACAGCTAATCGTTCGAGTGGATGGTTTTCACCTATGCGATCATGTGTTTTGTAAGGTCGTAGTCAGAACTCAGGTCTTTCAAAACCACTTGCAAATCTATTGGCAGGGCCGCAACCAGCTGATATTTTCGGGGAAAGAAAAGGATTTTAGCGAATAAACGGAAAAACTAAAATGTGTTTTTGAAAATCTCTGGAGAGCAGTTGCCCAGTAGCCCCGCCCTGTTTGCGGGTCTGCATGTAGCAGTCATTTTCATTATCTCAGAGTTATTAACGCACTCAAACGCTGGGATTCCGTGACTTTCATCGTGACATCGCCTTCCGATTTCCTTTTGGAGTCTGAAAGTTTATGTAAACAGAATGGGTGAAACCCGCAAACTCTATGCCAGTGGTTCTTAACCGGGGGCACACGTACCACTTGGGGGTGCGAGGAGCCAAAGCAGGGGGTAAGAAGCACCAAAGTCTTCAGGGATACACGCTCTGGAAATTTAAACCAGATTTATTGAACATTCATCGTGATTCTCTGTAGTGTGACGTACCATCATCCATTCACTAGGGCTGGTTCGTTATACGCTTTGAATATTATATTTAGCTTGCTTCCACAGTAAATGTGCTGTTGCCTAACTTATTTCATTGCCAGTGGTTGTGTGAAGAAGTCATTGCTAAATGTTAGTTGACCATTTATTTCAAGGATGTGCAATGGCAACGCGAGTACCACTACATGAAATCGGCAAAATCCAAGGGGACAGCACCAACAGAAATCATCTAGCAAAAAAGTTGCCCAATTAGGCCAGAAGCTCGGGAGGCGTCTCTTTAGCGTAATGGCCCCGCGCACGGACGTCATGATCTATTTCATAGATTACCAATTGATCAAGATAACAGTTCAAGTCCCCACGTGAATGCGAGTCGATCATAAAAGTCGGGTCGTGCCGCATCAGATGCTTAATTATAGTTGTTGTATTTTGGGAGTCAATTGTGATTATCAGCAATGGCGTAAATGGAGGTTTGAGCCATGGGGAGAAAACTTACCAGTAGCTGAAAGGGGCCCACTAGCCAATACTAAGAAAAAAACCTGAGAAATGATGTTGAATCCGGATGTGGATGGGTATACTAAAACCCTACATCCACGGAAAATACTTTAAAAACGAAAAAGCAACGTCCTGCTGAAAACCAAAATAATAGTAAAAGCGAAGTACAAACTAAGTGGGGGCCTTATTTTTACATTTAGCTTGCCAGGGGGCTGGCGACTTGCCCCTCTGTCCCCCGTCATTCACGGCACTTAATACCAGTACATTTGATTTTGAAGAAACATGTCCAAGAAACGCATATATCAAGTGAAATAAGGGCTATGCTAGATATGGTTTCACTTGTATGACAGAAAAATATCGGATCGAATACAAAGACCACAGTGCATATGATGCAACAGAGTATTTACTAAGGCAAACCTGAAAACTTCAAACCTTAAGGAACATTACAATAATCGGCACGGGAGTGTGCAGTCGGGGAATGATTTCAGTACCCTGAAAATCAAAAGGGCTTGATTTGATAGTGGTGGAACTTTTCTAAAGCAAGCATTCCTACCGATGGAAAAACAATTATTGCTGGCATGTTGCAAAGTTACGTTCTTGTGTGGCAAGAAGAGAGCTTTATACAGCTGCTGAAAAATTTGTGACACCATGTGAACTACGTTGGTAACAGTTACTACTTGCCTTCAGACAAGGGGTACGAGAAAATTTTATGAAAGGTCAGGAGGTACGAGTGCGTAGAAAGGTTAAGAACCACTGCTCTATGCTATCCCGTTTCTTGATGCTGTTTCGCTGAAATTCAAAAGGTATTTTCTGCAACGTAACATGCTCGTGTACCATTCTTCCTTTTCCCAATTTATCGTCTCTTTCGCAGTTATTTGATGACTTAGGTCAGTGTTGGGCAAACGGTGGGCCTCGGCTCTTTTGTGGGCCTTTAGCGCTTTTTATTGGTCCGCACAACGCTATCTGCTTGGGGCCGCGTTTTGTGTATGAATCAAAGTGCTGTGCTTGTTGCGTGGGTAAAATACAAGCTACTGTAGCAACTACAGACCATTGATTGTTCGGCTTTACAAAGCATTCTTTTTCACTATGCGGTTCATGACGTGAAAATACCAGGATTCGTTTGAAATTGTGTCTTAAAAATTAAGCATAGGTTTTCAATTACAACTTCAAGGCCGGTTTGGACCATCATAACCAAGTTTGCCAATCACTGACTTAGACTTACAACCCTTCTGGTGAAACAGAAATCCGAAACAATCCACGAGACTGCTGCTGACAAACGCACAGATTAGAACTAAGTTCAATGCTGCAACCCCCTTGAACGCTTTACACAAAGATGCCGCTACAATGTTGACTAAGCCCCTGACAGTTGGTTGCGTGAAAAGCTGATCACTTTATTTGCATATTCCAAACATTGGTTCCGTAAAACAAAAACAAACAAATGGAATTCCCGACGAATGTAATCGGCGCGAAGTAAATTAAGCACCGCACTTACCAGGCTTTTATTAGCTTTTCCCTATTTATATTTTACATGTGCAACGTCACCTGAGCTTTTTCGTCAACAAGCAACAACTGTGGAAAAGAATTACATTGCGCACTGTCCATGCATACACATTGCACTTGCGGACAAGACCGGTTTCAGCTTTCAGGCTATAAAAATCACAAACGCACTCTCTTTTCCCGCTCAGTGAGGCTGATATTGCGTTAATGAAAACACAGGAAAATAGCGAAAGGGTTACCGATAACCAACTTCACCAGCTGATGTCATTGAACAAAGGTTCAACCAAATGCAAACCTTACAACCACTGTGAAAACCAACAATTTTTTCATCCACGATTAAAATCATGTTTTTGCCTTTTTTAGATGAGCTGTTTTAATATTCTGGGGATACGTGTTCTCAGCTTTTCCGATGTTGAAACGTAAACGTCACTTTCATTTTCCTTCTTTCATCTTGGCCTGGAATTTGTTTGCCAGCATCGTTCTGATTGACATGGTTATTATTCTGTCTTCGGATAACATTTGTCAACGCAATCCAAACAAATTTCCTGTTTGTTTGAAGACAAAATCAAACGTTGTCCTCATCCTGGAGTTCCAATCAACGGAAGATTGACATCAGCTTCGAACTTCAGTATCGGAGGAGCTGTGGAGTTCGAATGTGACTCAGGATATTTGATGATCGGAGACAAAAAACAAACATGTCTCTACGCTTTGCAATGGAGCGATGGAGGGGCGCCACAATGTTTGGGTAAATTACTGATTGAAATGCTTGGAAAGAGAAAACTAATTGGAATTTGGTTACAGTTTCAAATGTTTTTCATCAATGGCCTTCGCAGTAGTACTATGCACTTATGAAAGAGGGTATATTTTGACCTGAATATCCAAGCCTAGGATCTGAGCCTTATCTGAATATTTGTCACCGACACAGATTTTTTAAAAAAGCCTTGAAATCCAAAAAAATGATATCCCTGTCAAGTTCCAGCTCCTACCATAAAGTCCTAGCAAATGAATACAACTAAGTATCGCGACGGATCTTAAATTATTCGTGAACCAGTTGCATGGACAATCTGCGAACACACATAATATTTTTCGCATGGCATTAAATGCCTTTATAGACGATTCCACAGAGATCCCTACTACGTTAAGGGCCAACCTAGTTGTTGCAGGAGCACTGGTCAGTCTCTCAAATAAATAAATGACGTCTTGAAGATGCCAAACCAAAGCAAAGGCGAAATAAAATCCTCTAACCACTTTTTCGGTCAATAACTATTCAGCAGCACTTACGTTGATAGCTTCTTTCGATTGTATTGGGATGTACAACAAAACTCTTCAACACACTTGAATGTGAAGCCAGAACAACGTAATATTGAACGGCTCGATGAGAATAACGGACACGGTGACAAAAGGTTTTAGCGTTCGCAACCAGAAACAGCGACCAACTGCGGTGATGTAGGTTTGCAGGCTGTCATGTCAACATTTGCACTGTTCGCAAACAAATACCTTGCATCGAATTACGAATAGAATATTGCCTGAAGCCACGTAGTTATAATGTGCAAAGCATTATAGCACAAATGTATCCACTATAATATCAGCATAATGAGCCTCACTTGCGCTAATTGCATTCGTTCAAATGTTCATTTTAAGGAAAATATCACCCGAAAAATAGGGCATTTAGTAACCCAAAGCTCTCTAAGCACTCACTTTGCCAGCACTTTCAAGCATATCTATGTCAGTTAAAGCAACTGCAATTAACAGTAAATTAGCTACGCTGGTGACTGAAGTCGGTCAAGTTTGGCAAAAAACATGACGCTCTCAGAGTTTACAAATCCGTAGAAGCTGCAGTCATCACACGTGTTTGTGCCGAGCTGCAAGTGTAATGCCTGTTCTATAGATTTCTGTTTGAGTGAGTAGTTGTTGGAACTTGAACAGCAGTTGACATCTGAGGACAAATTCGTGGAAGCGATTAATTTTTCCTCCCACTTTCAATCATGGTCGTGACGCTGATTGTTTCTAGATCCACAAAAATCCTTCAGCCATTCGCGAATGATCAACAGCAGAAACGACTCAATTCTTGTTAGATTTGAACATCCGGATCAAAGCGGATTGTTTGGACGAAACGTGCCGTCGCAAACGCGCCACGAATATTATTTTCTCATCGATATTTCTCCGTCACTTCATGGGGATCTTTTCACCCGGGCCCAACAACTTATTTCGAAGCTTATTCGGCAGGTAAGTACTTTCAAATTTTTCAAAATGAAAGAACAGTAGGCAAGATATGCAGAGCCAAAGTGCCAATGTCATCGCATGTCTGCAAATGTTGGGCGTCTTTACTTCCGAAAATGTAACTCCAATAAGATGAAAAGTTGCCAAACTAATAACACAGAGTTTCAGACTGAGGCCTCTACTGATATTTATCTATCTTTTCTCAACTTTAAGACTCTTGATGTTATGGATATGTATGCGTTTATACAAGACGTCACAAATTTTAGTTGCCAATGAAAGTAATGATCAGCTTGATTTTGCTGCTTGTTAGACATGTGTTCAGGGGTGATGAGTTTTTAGTAGTTTTTTCAGACAGGCGCGGGATTGGCTCAGAAGAAGTGTGGGCGGGGCACGGGTTGAGATGGTCTGCGGGGCGGGTGCGAGTTAGAAGTGTGCGAGGCGGGAGCGGGCAAGATTTCTCCAACTCCAGCGGGACGGGTTTAAATTTTGCGAATGCGGGGAGGAAGCAGACAAAAATTTTTAACCGGGGCAGGACTCTCTTGTAG